>Ga0099822_1003962_pt1 | contig 19160 bp, 12 predicted proteins | sample CowpeawhiteBW_FD_76839 | JGI IMG/M metagenome (GOLD analysis project Ga0099822, IMG submission 76839) | Root nodule microbial communities of legume samples collected from California USA - Cow pea white BW | ecosystem: Host-associated > Plants > Roots > Nodule | place: USA: California | collected...
TTTCAATGCTTCTTTGTGGGAAGCTATTGGACAGGTAAGCTTTTCTTTCATGGCTTCTGTTTTCTTAGAAGAATGGAATAGTTACCACTGATTTATTCTTGTTTAAAATATTTGTTAGCTCAGGAAATAAGCTAACAAATATATCTTTCATCGCGTTTGATTGAACTGGAAAAATATTGAAGGGAAAAAATATCGAAGGCAGAGAAAAAAATTAATGGAGATCGCATTTATCTTTCTCGTCACTTTAGTCAAAAAGTTGGAAAAGTGGAGTCAGTGAGACTTCTATTCTTTTGGAAAGAAAGTGCAACTTTTGTTTTATACTTACATCCATTAATTCGTCGCTCTTTTCCGGTAATACAAGTTGAATTCGGTAAGTAAAAACATTTAGATTAATATTTAAGACGTTCTAATCATAAAAATTATTTTTGAATTATTTGAAATGAGTTTCCTCAATTTTTTATATTAAATTGTACAATCAGATTTTGAAACAAACTTTTTTCAATCCATTAAATATTTTTTTAGAAACATTTGATATAAATAGGACTTTATCATTTTTAATTTTAACAAATATTTTCCCGAAGGTACTGTAATTAGAAAAATTAATGACTATTTTGTAAATAATCAATGTATTTGTCGAAACAATAACTTTTCTTTGATATTTAATATTCAAGTGATGTTTTACCTTTTTTTATTTAAAAATTGTAATGTTGTAAATACATTTTAAAATATTAAATTATGTGTATATATCATCAAAATTGATCCGTGTTGCTCAAAACCAATACCTTAGAAACTTATGGTCGAACTTCATACTGCGTGGTGGATGTGAAAACATCTTGTTCAAAGTTTTCGAATAATATGTTTTTCTGTTATAATTGTTATAAGAATTTTGTATTGCTTTTATTAATTTCTCAAAATCGTTGATTGGCCTTACTTTTATTTGTTATCTTTACTATATAAAAATCTTAAAAAATCATGTATTTTTGACCCATTGTTTTATTTTGTTTTTATTTCTCTCCTTAAACAAATATAACGTGAATGAAAAAAAGGGAAAAAGATTTAACAGTAAGTAATATAGTATTATTGATGATTATGTGCACTATGCATGCGAACATTTGTTCGACATTGATTTAATTCTCTATCTTGAATTTTATGCTGAAGAAGAATCTTACGCAAACCAATAAAATGATTAAAATATTTTTGTAATTGAATAATTAATAAAAATTGTAACTTAGGTGGCCTCCGACGAAGCAAGAGCAATGTACAACGGAGGAACGGGTGGGCTTACATACTGGAGCCCAAACGTCAACATTTTCAGAGACCCACGGTGGGGCCGCGGACAGGAGACTCCCGGTGAGGATCCATTACTAGCCGGTAAGTATGCGGCCAGTTACGTGAGGGGATTACAGGGGAACGACGGTAACCGGTTGAAGGTGGCTGCTTCTTGCAAACACTTCACGGCTTATGACCTTGATAATTGGAACGGTGTGGATCGCTTTCACTTCAACGCAGAGGTTAGCAAGCAGGATATGAAGGACACGTTCAACGTCCCATTCAGGATGTGCGTTAAGGAAGGAAACGTGGCCAGTGTCATGTGTTCTTACAATCAGGTTAACGGCGTTCCTACCTGTGCCGATCCCGTTCTCCTAAAGACTACCGTTCGAGGCCTCTGGGGTCTTAATGGGTAAGCTTACACTGCAAACACTTTCATTCTCTCTAACACAACAATAAATCTCACTCTTTGCTTTCCCCTACGCTTCAGCTACATTGTATCGGACTGTGACTCCGTTGGGGTCTTTTACAATACCCAACATTACACGTCTACGCCAGAAGAAGCTGCTGCCGATGCCATTAAAGCAGGTTTGGATTTGGATTGTGGGCCTTTTCTAGCCCAACACACCAACAACGCTGTCAAAAAAGGCCTCTTAACTGAAGCCCATGTGAATGGGGCCTTGGCGAACACGTTAACGGTCCAAATGAGGTTAGGGATGTATGACGGTGAGCCATCGGGCCATCCGTATGGCAATCTTGGCCCAAGAGATGTGTGCACCCCAAGTCACCAACACCTTGCCCTTCAAGCCGCCACACAAGGGATTGTTCTACTTAAAAACAAAGGCCCTTCTTTGCCTCTCTCCACAAGGCGTTACCGCACCCTCGCTGTTATTGGGCCCAATTCTAATGCCACTGTCACAATGATCGGAAACTATGCAGGTACTTTTCATTCCCCAAATATCTTGTTAACTAAAAATCAATTTAACATAACCATCTCTTCACTTTCTTATTAGGTATTGCTTGTGGATACACCAGCCCTTTGCAGGGAATAGGAAAATATACCAAGACTATTCACGAGCCGGGTTGTGCAAATGTGGCTTGCAGAGACAACAAGCAATTCGGGAGAGCTATAAATGCAGCCCAACAATCGGATGCAACTGTGCTGGTGATGGGCCTGGATCAGTCCATTGAGGCTGAAACTGTGGACAGGGCTGGCCTGCTTCTTCCTGGTCACCAACAAGACCTTGTGTCCAAAGTAGCATCTGCCTCCAAGGGCCCAACGATTTTGGTCATAATGTCTGGTGGGCCTGTGGATATAACTTTCGCAAAGAATGACCCTAGAATCCAGGGAATTTTGTGGGCCGGTTATCCGGGCCAAGCCGGTGGTGCTGCGATTGCAGATATCTTGTTTGGAACATCTAACCCTGGTTTGTCTTCTTTTAACTCTTGTGAAAAAGCCCATAAACTGTATGAAAATAGATAGGTAATGAAATACGTATATTTAAATTTCAGGAGGCAAGCTACCTATGACATGGTACCCAGAAGGGTACGTTGAAAAGTTGGCAATGACAAATATGGCAATGCGATCAAGCAAAAGGAAAGGGTACCCAGGAAGAACCTACAGATTTTACAGTGGCCCAGTGGTGTATCCATTCGGTTACGGTTTGTCTTACACGCATTTTGTTCACACATTGGCAAGTGCACCCAAAGTGGTATCAATTCCCGTGGATGGGCACCGTCACAGGAATAGCTCCTCCAACATTGCGAACAAGGCAATTAAAGTGACACATGCACGATGTGGCAAGCTTTCTGTTAGCCTTCACGTGGACGTTAAAAATGTTGGATCCAGAGATGGCACGCACACGTTGCTAGTGTTCTCCGCACCACCTGCTGGAAAGGGCCACTGGGCTCCACTTAAGCAACTTGTGGGCTTCCACAAAGTTCACCTTCCCCCCAAGGCCCAACAACGGGTGCGGATCAACATTCACGTTTGCAAGCTCCTCAGCGTCGTTGACACCTCCGGGACTCGGAGAATTCCAATGGGCTCTCACACTCTTCACATTGCAGATATTAAACACTCTCTCGCACTTCACCCACAAACACTTGGAATTATCAAGACTTGATTTTTTTTTTCCATCATACTCATGCAGAATATACACACTAAATAATCTCAAGTGTACGATAGATTGTATCATAGTATGAATTCCTACATACATGATGTTTTTTGGTTCAAATGAACCATCAACTCAAACCTCAAATTGTTGATATGACATGGCTTTCAAGACCGGACATACTACATTGATTCATCAATCACAGCCAATAAAGTAACAGGGCTTGGTTGGGAAATATATTTTTCTGTCTCTCTTCCATCACTACTTTCTTTACCATTCATTTTACATCTATACTTTTACCAAATGTAATTCTATGATTGGTAATGAGCACTGGCTAGCTTTTTCACCATGATTTGCACAAACTACTTTGGCCTTTCCATTTCTACTTCATTTTTACGATCTATCATGTTTAACCATCTGAATTAGATTTTCCTCACATCAGGGATATGGATACTTAATGTATTTTAAAAAGATAATAATACAAAGTCATGAAATATTTTAACGGCACTCAATTATCGTTGTATTCAAATTTTGAATGGTATCAACAACCCATCCAATTGGTTAATTGTAAAATATAAAAATTGGGGAAATTACATATATAAATTGTTTAATAGGTCACTGGTTTTCCAAATAAGGAAAGAAGAACCAGAACGCAACTTGGCTTGGTACAAAAAATGAGCCTCCCATACATTAAAAAGCGATGATGCTCCCATCTTATATCAAAAACAAAAAGTGAGTCTCCCATCATTTAGATTTTAAAGACCGAGAAAAACTATTAAGGCAATCATGTGACATGTAAACCAATAATGATCCAAATTGATGACAGAAGCTGGCATGTGTAGGCCAAAAAGAGCTGAGTGGAAAAAAATACAATAAAAAAATGGCGTAATGCTTTGATATTGGAAATGGCCTTGATGTTGACGTATAGCTTATAACAGGCCAATCCAACACAGTAAAGCATTTAATTCAAGTTCCCATGTTATGGAGTCACAGATTCCACGCTTCCGTTTGTATTATTCAGCCGGAATGAAGGACTTTCACTGTTCAAAAACAGCTTCTAAATATCATAGCCATGCAGTGCAATAAAAAAGGAAAAAAATAAATAAAAATATCATCACTATCTGTCTCAATAAAAAGTTCTGCAATAAGCAACACCAGTTTTTCATTTTTCATCTTGTGAAACTTTTTCTATGTTTACCAAACATTGTTTGTTCCGGAAACACAATGTTACCCAAAAATATATATATATATACACGTTCTAAAACGATGCTTGACTTTGAATTCAAGTTTCTACTTTAAAAATTATGCTTAAAGCTCCATCAAAACAATTGGTGAGCATAAGAAGGGATTGGCCTGAAGAGAATATAGATAAAAAAAAATAAAAAAAAGTATGAACAGGGAATACAAGAGCTTTCTTTTTCCACCCTCCAACTAGTCATTATTCAAAGGACAAACTTTCGCAAAGGCTGACTTATAACATTCTACGAGGAGCTGAAAATCAAGAGAAAAAAAAATAAAAACCATGGGGCATTGCATATTTTGGTGTCTACTTTTTCGCTTCTATTTCTTAAAATGTTTCCAATTATTGGGGAGACCTCCATCACATATGTTAAGTACCAATCTCTGGAAGAGGAAAAGACCAATAACATGTCTTAGGTACTTACTTTTGATGTTGAATTCAGTGGTCCTGGTTAAAAAGCGTTTTATCTTTGGGGCACCTAATTAAAAGCTGTGACACATAAGATTGCGAAGGATGACTAATACAGAGCCCACAAGGCTCGTTAAATTTATGTTACCAGAAAATGTTTAACTTATTGGGAAGTGTTTGTTTCCTGAATAACCCATGATGAGGACCAACCCTTAGAATTGTCAAACGTCAACACCTCCAAAAATTAGTTTAATTGCCCCACTTGCCTCCTGCTTCTTTCTTCCCATCCAATCTTCAATGTTGACTTTTCATCATCTCACACTTTCAAAACAATCTCATACCATTCACACCATAAATAAATTCCGAAATTCCCTCCATTTGTACGTTCATACTCGCATATTTGATTCTGCAAACACATTTTAAGTTGAATAGTTTGATTTTTATCCGTTGATTCTTATCACCGGAACGTGTGCTGCAGAAAATTCTTGACTTTGGGAATCTGATCCCATTATACACGCATTATTGCTCCTTGTGGTGTTGTTTTGGATTTGCTGTGATTTCCTAATAATATTGTGGGAGTGGTTAGCCATAATTTTCAGTGCGGTTTGATATTAGGTTTATCCTTAAAAAACTTTGTTACATCTGTGTCTTGTTGATTGATGACCCGAGTGAAACCTTAATTCCCATGTTTCAAAAACCTGGTATGACGTGATAGAAGAAGAATCGTTCTCTATATGCCTGCCACCTGTCAAACTTTATTCACGGATTTAAATTTGATAGTTTTATATTTATATTACTCCGATTCATCATGGTTTAACAGCGAGATGGAGTTTAATATAATGTTTAGCTGACAGATTCAGAGAATTAATAGACATATAATATGCTTGTATTTAAAAAAGAGTAAATGATTAGTGAGAGAGATAAATAAAGGAATTAAAAAGAAAGAAAAAAAAATGAGCAGAAGCATATGATGTGTGTCTGAAAATTTGAATTTGAATTTGGTGAGGATGATGCATTATTGGAAAAACTTTTGAGGTAAGCATAAGAGTGATATGAAATCACACCCCTATTAAGCTGGCGTTGTTGGCCATAAATCCATTGAAATTGAAGCTACACATGCATACCAATATGTATATGTTAGTGTATTATTACTGTTGGCTCGCAAAGCGAAAGCTACACTACACATGGGTCACCATCTCCACGTGAAATTTCATCAACAAGACACGTGCATCCCACAGAGGTTCCCTCAGTTTTTGCAGAGAAGCCCTTGGAAAGATAACCACTATGGATAACCATCAGAGGAATACGAGGCAAACAAATAAATGCTCAAACTTGAACAATATATATCCACAAAAAAAAAAAAAAAAATTTTGATTATAGAATATTGAAGCCTTTACGCGTTGAAAAATAGATTATAGCATTGATGAGAGGTTAATGCATATTTTTTGAGTGAAAAGAAGTAGCTTTTGAAGTGATAAAAATAGTTTTTAGAGGCTTTGTGGAAGTGAAACAGAGGAAAAACCTTATCCAAGAATGGTAGTTTGAGAGAATCTTTTGTGATGTGCGTCACACTTTGCCTCCCTATGTACAAACATGTCTTTGAGAACGGAAAGCGTTTCCCATGAATTCTTTATCTTTAATCTCCAACTTATTTCTTTAATCAATATATTTAAATTCGCAATTACGAAGATTGCCATCTCAGGATGCAATTCCTTCAATCATTATATTTATATGTAAAGGATCTTATTATTGCGTAAGGATAAGCAATAAAGGGCCACCCTGGAAAAAACTGGGAATCCTAAGTTTCCGTCATTTTTATTCTTAAAAAAATGGTATATCACTTTAACAAACTATGTTATAAACCCACGTTCTGAACATAAATTCACACACAATATTTTCTACTTAATCATTCATTTCATTCATTTTAAGTTTAAGTATTAAACACTTTAAATAAAAACTTCCCTACTTGTAGAATTTCCATACAGCTCAATTCGCGAACATTAGTATCTCATGAAAAATAAACATGATTTTGAAAAATAGAAATATTAGATTCTTGAATATTCATTGGATTTCAGCTATTGGGCCGTTTTTCTGGTGTAACTAAGCAATAATTAAGTAGTTCAGCGTATAATTTATGGTCTAATTCAAAAGAATGTTCCGTGGCCATTATTAGAATTACACATAATTACACATAAATACACATAAATCAAATCTGTCCTCCTTGAAACAACAACAACGAGTGTTTCTTAAAATTATAATGAAGTGTAGTTAGCTATATAATTCAACCGCATTATTTATACCTATCATTCAAATGAGTGCTTCCCATTAGCATAAATATACAATTACAGCCATTTTTTTCTTAATTTTTATGGAGAATAAATATGAAAGTATTAACCATCAGTTATATATAATTTCATGTTTTTTAGCAAGGTAGGTGATATATTATATTTAATTTCGATCTAATACAATTATAGGAATAAGAATAAAAGTGGCTGTGAATAAGTAAAAGGCTTATACGAATCTAAATTTTCATTTTATTAATGGGATGAAAATTCACTTCGTATGAATAGAAATAGTATTTATTTGGAATATCTAACCTTCTTTTTATGAATAGAAATAGTATTTATTTTGAAAGTTAAAAGTAATTGTTTGAATAATATACAATCGCTTAAGATTTGTTCATTACTTAACCTTCTAATCTTTCGGTCATTAACATTGTGTTCAGAAGGTGAGAAAGACAATCGCGATTCATTTACGACAACATGTTTGGAAGGCAAGAACTTAACAGAAATAGGCATAGCTTTTATATAATGAAAAAAATAAATAGACCCCACAAAGTGTAAGAAAAATAGCGAAAAAGTAAAAGAAATGCATGCACACTATTCGTTCTTGTACTAGCCTTTTTCTTCTCCATGATCTATTGTCTACCTATTCACATTTTGGTATCTTGCAATCGAATAATGAAAGAGTAATGTAAGAAACATTTTCTCCAAGCTTCTTTTTTTAGTGGGGGCATATTTTTCCACATTAAGTCAACAACACTTACAAGCATATGATGTGCATAGTGGAAAAGAGAGAAACGAAACTAATTTGTAGGTATCGAGACATATGATGCAGTTGCAGCGCAAGAACCATGGACCTTACCTATTCAGTTGTGGATAGAAACAATAATTGGCAATAATAGGAGGAGAATGAAAACGAAACAAGGGTAGATCCAAAAGTAAAGGAAAGGAAACACACCAATAATGGCTGCACCAATCAAACAGTACCCAAGAACAAACATAGACCCTGCCATGCGTACAACATCAGGCCATCTTGTAAAACTTGTCATTCCACACTTAAGACACAACATGTGTCATACCTCAACCAAAACTAATCTTAAATCGGTACTTTACATCGGTAGTTTTACTATTGATTCTCCGAATGAATTCTAGGACCTATTGTCATTGTCGGACAAAACAAACAAAAGTACTCCAACTAACAAACTCATTCAAAAAAATTACAGACACCCTCACTCTACCTCGTCTAAGGGAAAAGGATCTAACAGGAAGTTGAAGAAAATGAAAAGAAAAATTAAATTTTTAAGAGTGGGTGAAGCACAAGTATGACATAAAATAAGTGGACCTCCAATCCCATGCCATTGATAATCTCTACCAATAAAACAGAAGATGTCATCCTCATCACATTATGGACCCCAATTCCTACCTGGATCTCCTTAGCTGTTGTAGCACAGCAGAGTAACAACTATGTATATGTATTATAGACCCAGTTTATGTCCTTGCCAAGGCCACCCCATTAATGGTCCCAAAACAACCAATACCAATGCTGCTTCTCTAATTTCATCTTTTCTTTATTTTAACTCACATCAAATAATTATATAAAATCAACTTATTAAATAATATTTAAATTTATTTATATATTATAAATTAATCTTATTTTTCACGCACAACTTCGAACATCCATTTCTATGACAATATTCTTAAAAAGTATCGATTGCACCTGTTCTCACCAATCACAGGGACTGCGTGCACTTTTCCTTTTGGACATCTACGTTACTGTGTATGTACGTGTGTGACAGTTCAAAGGTTTAGCACAAAATATTTGAGTCAAACCCAAAACTCAATTATTATGTTAATTAATGTTTTCCTAATCCGCTAATAAAAATGCACACTTCATCTTTCTTGATTTCGTTTTAAATAATCCTTTCAGGGTCGTCTTTTGCTGGACAGAAAGCTTGATTATTTGTCAATGAAAGATGTGGTACTCAAATTATTTTCATGATTTAAATTTGTTTTCCACGTCATCATAGTACAAAATGTGGCATGTGATACGAAAATAAGAGATGGCGACCTTTTCAAATTTCATCAGTCTTATGCTTAAAATACTATAAAGAAATTAAATCAAACTATATTATTGAAGTTGAAATGTGGCACACCTCACTTCTGTAGCTGTTGGCTGTTAACATTAACATTGTTGAGATTTGAGGAAGCGTAACTAGGTTCATTTTTTTTTTCTTATTTAACCAGAAAGAAATTTCCAAAGTAACAATTCTTACCCCATATTTTTCTTTTGCAACTACAGAAACTGTAGGAGTATGAATTTCAGTTGGGAATCCGAATTCACAATGAAAATTTTAAATATAGTCAGTTAAATAAATGATTTGATAGATTTATTGTATTTAAATTAGTTGATAAAGAATGATAACTTTATTAAATAGTTCTTTAGTAAACTTATTTTACTAAATCAAAGTTTAAATATTGAATAAGTTATAATATAATAAATAGTATTCAATTTTTAAAATAATTAACTAATATCTCCTTGATAAAAATTAAGAAACACTTAATAAATATAAATTAAATACCACGAAAATTTAGATGATTTTTTATACGGATACTCTTTTACAATTCTTGTATACTTTATGATTTATTTTTAGATTATTTGTTTTTTCCGTTTGGTATCAAGTATTAGTCAGTTAAGTTTTTCATTGTTGTTGACAATTAGAATAATTTGCTGGAGAGAAACACTATCATCACAGGAAGAAAAGAAAAACAACACATTTTTTTAATGTATTGGACTGCTGATGGGCTTATATGGAAGACTAAAATAATAATTGATCACGCAATCATATAAAATATGCCAAAATGCAACAATAATAACGTCTGAAAAATAAAAGCAGCAATCATATTACATTAATAATACAAAAAGTAAAAAAGAAAAATAGAAAAATGAAAAAGCAATAATAAGAGTGGACAGAAATGAGAGAATGAAATAGAAAAACAAAAAGGTGGAGTCCAAGAACTGAGGCTTATCCAGACACATGGAATGGAGAAGGGTTGTGGGGCCACAATGGTGGAATGCCACGTGGAGACAGGCTGGCATTAGAGAGTGACGTGGCAAACGGGAAGTGTAAAATTTTATAACGGGTTTGGAAAGGAAGGGAACGGAGTGCAGAAGTTAGGGAAGCCTTTAAGGCAAACCCATCTGGCTAGTTATCCCCATTCACGTGCATTCATTAATAATATCATATGGGTGAAATAAAAAGCAAACCCTCTTCAAAGAAAAAGCATGATTCCCGTGGCTTACGATACAAGCCACTCTTTTCCATCAATTTTTTTTTCCCTCACAAGCAATGCTATCTACCATATTTCTTGCATATCAATTGTGCTTTCAGAAAAACAAAACACATATATTACAGGAAGATGATTTTTTTTATGATAATTTTTTTTATAATATTAAGTATCATTTTTCTAATGATTTTTTATTTTTTTAATTTTTTATTTTTAATATTTCAAAATTATTTAAAAAGATGTCATTTTATATTAAAAAAAATTATCAAAATTTAGTAGTCTAAATATCATTATCGTATTATCTTTCAAATTTTAACATCTTTTATCTGCATTAGAACTACTTTTCTGAATCATTTAAATTCTGCCACCATTCTAAGCAAATCTATTCTTAAAAATGTCATATATAAGACAGTTAACATATGGAAAGTCTAGGTTGTCACTTCAGTTACACCTTTAGTTCTTCTTGATTCTTGTGTTGGATTGAATACTAAGTTAAGTTTTACTGGGTAAATAAATATTTCTCATAAAATTGATCACCGTTTAACACAGGTCATTCTTCTCATTAATTTTGGCTTAAGCATGATCATGCTAAACTTGATGTCCCAGCTTTAAATTTTATTAAAATTAGAAAAGCATAATTTAAACTTAGTGTGTTTAGGTTTGATCTGATCATGATCCTCTCACCAGAAAACAATACACCAGTGTATTTAATGCGACATTGTCGTGTTTTGTTTCCTAAGAAACAAATTTGTTTAATTGTACCCAGTATACTGTGTTTCTCATAAAGTGCTCAAAGCTCTTTCAAGCATCTTCTTTTCTTGATTATTTTCACACTTTTTTTGGTAGAAGATTCCATGTTACACACATAAAAAAAAGTTCTATTAACATAACTATAATAAAAAACGAGTTAATACAACCTTTAATAATACAAAATATGATTTATCAATAGTCAATACATTAAAATAAACTATAAAATTTAATAATAGGTTATATTCGCCTTAAAATCGTTTAACACCAGCTAGAGTTACCTAATAAATATATAAATTATCCCGTAGGCTTAGGAATGTAACGTACCTTAAGACATGGTAAAAATTATGCACTGGTTTTTATTTTTACTGATATTATAAATAATGAGATTTAGTTGTTTGATTACGTAGAAAGTAAAGTATTAACTGTTAAACATAAAAATAGCATAAAATAATTGATACACACAAAATATAAAAGTAAATTACTTTGTATTTAATATCACTTTCAAACCAGTTAAAATTAAACTACAAGATAACCGTAAGAGTTTAATAATCATATATTATTGTCAGGGTAAAAGTTTATACATTACTACTAATAAAAATATATTTAATATAATTTTAATTTAGTATTGTAAAAAATATAAACCGCCAAAACGAGATAATTAAATAACACTGTAAAATATTATTATTTTATTTTATTTATTTAATTCAAATTGTCATACAACCGAAGACACGTCTGACCCGAATAAATATTAACTATTATGTGTTGACCCGAATTTTACAAAAAACTTGGCTCATAATTAAAGTAAAACTTTTATTGAAATGAAAAATGCAAATCCATCTTAAAATATCTACCATTTATGAAAACATGACACAACCTCTTTCTCGGTGATTACGGCAAATTGAAAAGTTGCACAATCACCATAATCACCAATGCGAAAAGAAAATTAAAGTAGTCCATGTCAAAGTGAATTGCTAACAGGTTATTATTTATTTATTGACCATGTTTCTTATCTAAAACTCCATCATCACACTCTGCTTTACCATGAAAAATTGCTAACTAATGCTCATTTCACAAATCAAAATCAAAAATCACATGGCAAGATACTATTTTGTCTACTTTTCTCTTGAATTATCAACCCATGTTGAGTTATTCGAGTTAATGACCAGGGTTAGACAAAAGAGGTAGGAAAAAAAAACAGTTTATCAAAGAACCGGACTTTTGAGGTGATAAGAAATTAATGAAAACCAAACTTCTATGGGAAATGTTGTAAATTGTTTCCCTCTGCTTACATTTTCTGGGAGAATTTATTTGACTTAATGCTTCACGGTGATTATCCCAATATCCTTAACCCACACTCATCAAAGAGTTAAAAATACTTTTTTATTAAATATTTATTTTTTCAATTTTAAGCACTGTCCTGAAAATACCGGTTAAAAAGATAATATTTTATTAAGAAAAATAAAATGCAAGTCATAAAGCTGGAACGAGGTCCCAATATTGGTAATGTGAGAGAATCTAAATCTGTGTGTGCTGCCAGCTATGATGTTAAAGGATGAAAGCTCTTACACAAAGGTCAAAGTTGTCAATATCTCTTTCAAGGCATTTTTTTTTGCAAGGTGTTAGCGCTCTACTTACGCTTTTATATATTTATATAGAGTGAAACATTATTTTAATCAATGAAAATGTATAGTTATCGTATATATTTAATTAGTATTTGAAACTATTATGTATTTACACCTGTAAGGCTGTGACGTTAGTATATAAAGTTAAATAAAATTTGGAAAGCCAGATAAAAGAGAAGGAAATACAGTTGTTTATTTGTTGATAGTTTGAAATTCACACCGGAAATAATAGTTTTGTTTAATTGATAGATCTATACATTTATTAAAGGGAAAAAAGTATTTATTATATAATAAATAATGTAATAAGAAAAATAAATGAATAAGAGAGAAATAAGGTAAAAGATGTGAAGAACGTTGAAAGAATCTAGAATCCCTAGTTTGTGCGTCACTAGTCCATTGCCCCAGTTTTCTATCTCAAACTCTCTTCTTCCCCTTTATATATTTCTCTTCCTTTTATTATAGGTGCGGTGAGAGAGAGAGAGAGCGATAACACTCCTACCTTAACAGGTGGGAGAAGAAAGAAAAGGGACCAAAGGAGAGGGTGTTTGATATTTTGACGGTCCAGGGTTGAATCTTCTGCCACAGCACCATCAATGGCCGTGACCACTCCCTATCTCAATGCCACAGAAAAAAAGCACTGGTGGCTCACCAACCGTAAGGTAAGAATCTTCCACCGCCATTTTAATTAACAAATCTCTTTTTCCCTCCGTCGATCCTTAACAAGCGCCTGTTACTGTAGGTTGTTGAGAAATACATCAGAGACGCTCGCACTCTGATGGCCACGCAGGAACAGAGCGAGATCGCTTCGGCGCTCAACCTTCTCGACGCGGCTCTGGCGATCTATCCGCGGCTCGACGAAGCGCTGGAGCTGCGAGCGAGGTCTCTGCTCTGTCTGCGGAGGTTCAAAGAGGTAGCGGATATGCTTCAGGACTACATCCCGAGCCTGAAAATGGCGAACGATGAGTCGGTTTCTTCGGATAGTTCTTCGCAACAACTCTCTAGGGAGGGCGCGAAGCTCCTCTCCTCTGATACCTCGGGTTCGGATCAGAGCTTCAAGTGCTTCTCTGTCTCTGACTTGAAGAAGAAGGTTATGGCAGGGCTGTGTAAAAGTTGCGACAAGGAAGGGTATTGGAGGTATTTCCCTTTTTTTAATTTTTTTTAAATATATTAGATTAAATACTACGTCATTTGCCATTATTATAGTATTTAGTATGCCCGTCTTGCATTGGTTTTCCAGTCTGTCACTGCGCCTGGATTTTAATTTTTTTCATTAAGAATTAATTGTTTGACAGCATTTAATCATAAAATATAAAATTAAAATGGAGTTTTTATTTTTATTGGAGTTGAGTTTTGTATGAGATGGGAGTTGTGAGTAGATGTCATACGGGGATGGGGTCTGAGTAAATGCCCCTGCCAGCTGGCCTGCCATAATGAAATGTTTCCTAACTCCTACTTTTAAAAACCCAATTCAATTGAATGCACCGTAACAATGGGGAAACCCCAAAATACTAATATAATATTATTAAAATCTTTGCGTTTAAGTCCTGTTACATTTCACCTCCGGGAGTTTCTCTTTCTAAAGTAAAGTAACTCACTGCAACTTCAATTCTTTGAAATGTTAATTAGTGTTTTCATTTCTTTTTATTCATTTTGTTATTTTCATTACCTGTTTTTTGGTCTTTGTTCCTCTGTAAAATAATTAAAACTAAGTTGTTTTGGAACCCAACGGCACCTTTCTTTTACAATTTTTCACAATAAAACGATGAAAAACTATTTTAAAAATATTTTACTGTTAGACAGTTTTTGTGAAAAAGTCTCACTCCTTGATTTACAAATATTACGAATGTGTTAGAAAAAACTGTAATTAGTCCTCTATAATGTGAAATAAAATAAATAAATGATGTGAAAAGGTTGAAGGACCTGTCTTGATAATTTTTTACTGTACTCAATTGTTTGTATTTCGTCTAGATTTTGTCTTACCTTCTTAAGAATATATTTTCTATTATGATTTTGTATATATGTAATTGATGTATTCAGTAAATATAAAATAGTTGAGAAAATTGGAATTAGAAATTCATTTGACATTTTTCCATTCTATTTTCTGTAACAGATACTTGGTTCTGGGGAAGGCATGCTGCCACCTAGGCCTAATGGAAGACGCAATGGTTCTTCTCCAGACGGGTAAACGCCTAGCCTCCGCCGCATTCCGCCGCGAGAGCGTGTGCTGGTCCGACGATAGCTTCTCCCTCTCGAACCCCCTCTTCTCCGGCGACTCAAGCCCACCCCGGGTCCCACTCCCGGAGTCTGAAGCAGTGACTCAACTCCTCGCCCACATAAAGCTCCTCCTCCGGCGCCGTGCTGCCGCGCTGGCTGCCCTGGAAGCCGGCCTCCACTCCGAGGCCATCCGCCACTTCTCCAAAATCGTGGACGGGCGCCGCGGTGCCCCGCAGGCCTTCCTCGCCGAGTGCTATATGCACAGGGCCTCTGCTCACCGGTCCGCCGGCCGAATCGCCGATTCAATTGCCGATTGCAACAGAACCCTCGCCTTGGACCCCACCTGCATCCAAGCTCTGGAAACCCGAGCCTCTCTTCTGGAATCCATTCGTTGCTTCCCAGATTCGCTCCATGACCTCGAACACCTCAAACTCCTGTACAACACCATCTTGCGCGACCGCAAACTCGCCGGTCCTGCCTGGAAGCGCCAAAACGTGCGCGCCAGAGAAATTCCTGGGAAACTCTGTGCCCTCACCACGAAGATGCAGGAACTGAAACAGAGGGTAGCTTCGGGAGACACCTCCAACGTGGACTACCACGGTCTCATCGGCTTGCGACGCGGCTGTGGTCGTTCGGAGTTGCAGAGAGCGCATTTGCTTCTGTCTCTGAAACACAAGCCCGACAAGGCAATGTGCTTCATCGAGCGGTGCGAGCTGGCGGACGAGCGGGACCTCGATTCCGTCAAGGAGAGGGCGAGAATGTCGTCGCTCTTGCTCTACCGGCTGCTCCAGAAGGGTTACACCAACGTGATGGGTGCCATAATGGACGAGGAGGCTGCTGAGAAGCAAAGGAAGAAAAAGGTTCTGGAAGCCCTGGAAGCTCAGGCCAAACTTGAGAAATTGGAAAACAAAAAGTGCACCGTTTCGTCTCCCTCCACCGCCAATCCCGCGGTTTTTCAGGGAGTCTTTTGCCGCGATCTTGCGGTGGTTGGAAACTTGCTCTCGCAAACGGGATTCAACCGCTCCATTCCGGTCAAGTACGAGGCGTTGAGCTGCTGATTAGAAGAAAAAAAAAAATCCAAGAATCTCTGCTTCGTCGCTTCTTGTACAGATGGATAAGTTGGAAAATTTTGTCACATTTTTTTCTGTTTTATTCTATATTATTACTTTTATGTTTCATTTATTAGTTGTACAAAGTACTATTAATTTGGAAGTCTACTGCTGCCGCAAAACTAAATTATTTAAAACTTCCTACCTAGTAAAATTTGTTTTGCATTATTGCAATGAGTAAGTATTTTAAACAATTTACTTTAAACTTTTCAATAATGGGAATATTGAATCCTTCAAAAACGAATTTACTAATATTTTTTCAATGTTTACCGTAAGTTTCATTTTAAAATATTTTTACTGGATGCAATTTAAATCGTAATGTATGTCAACATGCATAGAATGTGTGTTGACTTAACATTCACTTTTGGAACAAATTTACAGCGCTCTTTTAGAGGACTAAGCATGGAGAAGTAGGTAAGTTTAAAGAGGAGAAATGTAAAGTTAAATTAATGGTGGGGTCCACGAAGAGAATCGCGATTCGTCTCGAACTACTCAAATACAAAGGACTCTTGGAATTTCTTTTCCCATTATTGAGTACGAAAGTACATGGGAATCTTTATTATTTTTTTTCAGATCACAGTACTAAATAAATAAATAATTACAATTTTTAAATAAATCATCAAAAAAGCTAATTTTCACTTTTGTCATTTCCCTTCTAACAAAATAACTTCCTCAATTTTATTTTACCTTTTATCTGTTTTTCTTTTGTTATTTCCTTATTTCTTTTTCTTTCCAAAATATTTATTTCCTAAAGGTTTGTGTGTCACCTAGAAATATAGGTGGCAAAAAGATGATATATTGAGGGATTCCGTATTTAGTGGATATAGGTATGAGTATATGGATATAAGTATGAGTATAAGAAATTCTCGATTTTTTGAATCGAGTATGGGAATGAATATCAGAATGTATATATTCCTATCATAATATTCGTTGCCGTTTAAATTATTAAAATACTCACAATTAATTAAGTAATCTTATATATATTTTTTAATTATTTGGTTTGTCATGAAACTCATTCGCATCTTCAATATATTTTTCATTTTATCATAACTTTATGTAATTATGTTAAAATGATGTATGTTAATTAAAAAAAAAAATGTCTTACATTTGAATATTTCTATTATTTTTTAATATTCTTATTTCTTGAATATTTTCATTTCTCAAGAGAGTGTTTAATACTCTCAATTTAAGTTTTTAATATCATAAATCTTTCATTCAATAGATAATATAAAAAAAATATTTTACTTATTATTATTAATTTTTGTTTCGTTTGAAGAACTATTTTGTTTAGTTAAAATAATTGTGCTACCATCGAGTCGAGTATATATATATTGATATTTGAAAAGTTTTCTTAGATCTCTAAGGTATTTTTTGATCTTATCATACCCTTAATTATACATTTGTTTTTCTTTGTGTGATCTCTTTCAATAGTCTCTCAAATTGTTTAGAAGACAAACATTTGTTAATTGTTTAATATATTTATTTGTTGTTTATTTTCATCATGTAAAATACTATTTCGATATATTTTATCTACTTATTTTTATTTCTAACTCATTATCGATCATATTGTAATTTTTCACTATAATTTTATAAATAACTTTATTTACTACAATATAAAAATTTAATGTAATTATCATGAATAATTTTTTTATCACCATCCAACAAATATTGGAGTTCAAAAGATACAAGATCTATGTTAACATTTTATTATTATGTTTATTATTTATTTTTGCGTTATTTTGATCAAGTGGTGTGTATTATAACTTTTATTAGTGTATAAAAAAGAGATTCATTAGAATTTAAAAGATTGAATTAATAAACATTTAAAATACATTTTAATTAAATATTTGTTTTCTTTTTATATATTTTTTAAAAGTATTTTTAAATTTGATCAACTAGGTTTCATTAATTTTTGAAAATTTGATAAATATTTTAGTTCTCATAAAATTTTATTTGATATTCTAATCTAAAAGAAGAGTCACGACTCTCTCAAAGTTTTCTTATTTTATTTTTATATATATTTTAAAATTATATTTATACATTATTATATTATTTATATTAAGTTTAAAAAAGTTTTCTTAAACCAAGTGTAGTTCCTCCCCTCCTCTTTTTTTTTTCTTTCGTTACTCTCTTTCTCTCTCATACATCTGTATCTTTTCCACATCTCCCTTTTGATTCCATTTTCACCTTAATGTCTCATCATTTTCAAAATAAAATTACATCATAGTGAATTTAAGAAGTTAAGGAACATTTTGAACATATTAATTTTTACTTTTCAGTAAGTTCATTTTCTATAACTTTCCTCTTGCATTTGGCTTTTTGACTTTATTGACAGATATTTATTTATGTTAGAGATCATAAAATCATAATCTAATAGTTGATTGAAGTCTTCTTAGATAAAACTATTTTAGATTTTAAAGTTGTGCAAATAACATTATAAAAATCTATTTTAACTTTAAGATAAGAGAAACTAATTATTTAGAAGTTGTTAACTTATTTGAAATATTAAGTTTTGATTTTAAAATTTAATTTAAAGTTTTGAAATATTCTATAATCACATGAAACAAAACACATTTATCTATTGTGTTCCATCTGATGATGATAAATTTATCTTTTTCTAAATAGATTAGAGTTGATAAATTTATATTCAAAAAATTACTATAAAATTTTTTTTAAGAGGAAATGAAATTTGTTTTTAATTAGAAAAAATAATTCATATATAAAATAATTTGTGAATATATATATATATATATATATATATATATATATATATATATATATATATATATATATATATATATATAAAAAATATATAAAATATTTTTTATATATAGATATTTTTTTATATATGTCGCGCTTTATCAAAAAAA
>Ga0099822_1003963_pt1 | contig 19156 bp, 4 predicted proteins | sample CowpeawhiteBW_FD_76839 | JGI IMG/M metagenome (GOLD analysis project Ga0099822, IMG submission 76839) | Root nodule microbial communities of legume samples collected from California USA - Cow pea white BW | ecosystem: Host-associated > Plants > Roots > Nodule | place: USA: California | collected...
AAAAAATAATTTATCATAATCTAATCAAAAGTTGAGAGACATAATTACTAAAAAAAACTATGATAATCAAGTTACAATTAAAAATCGACTATGAAAAATCACATAGTACATTGTTTCTTCTTCTATATTAATGAAAAATGAATATACAAAAAGGTCATGAGATAAAAAATAATGCTAAATGTTAAACAAATAGTTCACTATCAAGTGAAACAAGAGAAAATTCTTTTATTTATTTATTTAATAATGGAAGAGAAAATATGAAAAAATGAGGATAGAAATACTGACTTCATGTCTAACTTCTTTTTAGTAGTAAAAGAAAATAAATAAGCATTAAAGAATACAACATATGAAAAATTCAAAAGATAAAGGGAGAAAAAATAAAAAAATATCTTAGTAATTTTGTTTCTTTATATATTTAATTTTATATTTTATTATTTATTATTGTACTTTGTAAAATAAATAAAACATACTTAATTTAATTTTTATTAATTTTAAATATAATATAATTTAATTTTAAAAAATACAAATAATTTAAAAATTTTAGAAAAAATTAAATAAAAAATAATGAAAAAAATAAAAAAAAAATTGGGGGAGGGGGGCCGTGGCCCTCGCCTGCCCCTTGCATCCTTCACCACTGTACACATGAGCTAGTTTGTGAGTCAGTCCTAACTCAATATAGAAAGATTTGGGTTAGACCTTTTATTCAAGTTTGACTTAGATCAGACTATCTTCAAAGGAAGCCAAGGTTGATAAGGTCCACATTGTATTAAGTTGAAGTGAGCCCACATTCGACAAAGTCGAATCAGACCCATGTGAAGCGAAGTTGAGTCGGGTTCATAAAAGGTCGAGTCGAGTCGAACCCACATATGGTCAAGTTAAGTTGGGCAAACCTTGGGTAGAGATGAGTTGAATGCACGTCAAATCAAGTTGAGTAGTTGGCACCTGAGCCCATTCAAGTTAAGTTAAGTCAAGTTGGACCCATGTCAGGCCAATCTACTTAGACTAATGTTGGGTCCACATTAGGCCAAGTAGAGTTAGACCCACGTAGGATCGAGTCAGGTCAAGTCAACCTCAGGCTTAGTTGAGTTAGACTTACCTTTAGCCAAGTCAATTTGGGTCCACCTCATTGACTCATCCATGTCTAAATTGAGTCGAACATACATCAAGCGAAGTCGAGTCAGGCCCACCTTAGATTAAGGTAAATTGGGTTTGTTTCAAGCCAAGTTGAGTTTAGTCAAACCCACATTCAATCAAGTTGTCTTAGGCTCACATTAGGGGTGTCAAAACGGGCCAGTCCAACCTGTTTTTACCCGTCCTGCCTCTAGTCTACCAAAAACGGGCAAGCATTTTGGCCCGCCACTTTTTTTTTAATTTTATTTATTTTTTAAAATTTTATTTTTATTTTTAATTTTCTTTTACTTTTTTTTTAATTTTTTTATAATATATATATATAATATAAAAAAATTATTTACTTTAATTATTTTTAATTTTTAAATATAAAAAAATTAAAAAAAAACGGGTTGACGGACTAACATGTCTTTGGCCCGCCAGTTTGGGGGGTTAGGTGGGTCAGACCATGGTAGGTTGGTGGATTGGAAATTCCAACCTGACTTGCCCTTTGCTTGACTAGCTGGCGGGCCTAGCCCGCTTTGACATGCCTACGTTGGGTATTGTAGAGTCAAGCCCATGTTGGTTGAGTCAAGTCAAATCCATTTTAGGTCAAGTTAAGTCAAGCTTACCTTGGGTCATGTTAACTTAGGCCCGCCCCAAATCAAGTCAAGTGGGCCCACTTTAGGCCCGCCACCAATAAACGGGATGGACATTGTAACCCGTCCCATTTTAGCAAGCCCATGTTGGTCTGTTTTTTTTATAATTTTTCTAATTTTTTTATAATTTTTCTAATTTTTTTAAAATTTTTTAATTTTTTAAACTTTTTATAAATTTTTGTTTAGAAATCTATTTTATATATAAAAAATTATTTATATAATATAAAAAATTATTATTTTTTAATTATTTTTTATTTTAAACATAAAGAAAATAAAAAAAAGGGGTTGACGGGCTGGCCCATTTTGGACTGCTAAACTGGCGGACTAGACTAGCCGGGTTACAATAGGTTGGTGGGTTAAAAATTTCAACCCGGTCCGCCCTTTTTTTGACGGACTGGCAGGTCTGACTCATTTTGACATTCCTACTCACTTTATGTGAGAGATTTAGGAATTGAAGTTTTTCCGGTCCACTTATTGACAGATCAATAAAGAGGAGCTTATATTTAAAAGTGGATCGAAGTTAACTCATAGACTCTGGATCAAATTAATATCTTAATGAATACGGCTTATGAAAGAAAATGAGCATTGATTATTTTTAATGTGTAAAAAATATATAAACATGATAAAAAGTTTTAAAAATATTTATTAGTCAATTAGAGATCATTTAATCTAAAGTTAAATGTGAAAAAATTGTCTAGTTGAATTTATGTGTTTTCTTTTTTTTTAATGAAATAGGTTTATGGAAGTTCTTAAGACAATTTGTTTTCTGAATGCATTTTTAAAAAGTTTTAAAAATATATAAACATGATAAAAAGTTTTAAAAATATTTATTAGTCAATTAGAGATCATTTAATCTAAAGTTAAATGTGAAAAAATTGTCTAGTTGAATTTATGTGTTTTTTTTTTAATGAAATAGGTTTATGGAAGTTCTTAAGACAATTTGTTTTCTGAATGCATTTTTAAGACAATTTATGTAGCCATTGAAAGACGCTTAAATATGATAAATAATGTGAAACTTCAAACTATATAGTACCATTACTTTTCTAAAGTTCAGGGATAAAAGTTGACTCATATTTGCATATTTAATGATTTAATTTTGATGTGATATTTATAGTTTACTGGTTTATATTAAAATCAAATTTTTCATAAATAAGAATGTTTAATTTATGATTTATATGTCCAATGACTAATAAATAAATGTTAAAATTATATTAGTGAGATGTATAAATAGTGTAAGGCATATGAAAATCCTGTTTATGTAATTCTGCCCTAAAGTAAAGGATTGCCCTTGTAATTGGGCCTAGGGCTGGCCCAAGTGATAAAACTGAACCCTAATCTGCCCTAACGCTTCTACTCTCTCATTCTCACAGATTCAGCCGTCATCTCTTTTCCCCCTCTCACAGAAAGCTCTGCTAGGGTTAGGTTCCTACCATCTTCAAGCTAGTTCGAAGCTGTTTCCTACTCCATGTAAGTACTGTTGCTAGCCATACTCGTCTCCATGGTTCCTTTTCGTTTTCCTTTCAGTTAGGGTTTCCAAGTAACTTATCTCGTGCTTCTCTTTCTCTATCCTTTCAGCTGCTCCATTCGTTCCTTGAGCTGTTGTGTTCTCACGCTTGGCTGCCAAAGTTTCCTTAATCCCTTCCAGGTAAGGGAAGCTAGAACCCTCCAAAATATTTGAGATGTTTGTGGTTATTGGTGATGGTCCTGCGTTTGATTGTATTTTGAGCATTGTTATGGATGTATGAATGATTGGATCATTGTTTGGTATGCTATGTTGTCCATTGCAGGAGAAAATAGTGGCGATGACTGTTAAACTCGCCTAAACGGACATGCCTCGCCTAGGCGAGGTTAACAGGGGCTCGCCTAGATGTTTTACCACGAAGGGTCGCCCAGGCGACCCATAGTGATTTTTGAGCGAGCGAGCATCTCGCCCAGGCGAGAGGGGTCTCGCCTAAGCGAGATCCCGCGTGTGTTTCTACTCCATTTCTCGAGCCCTCGCCTAGGCGAAGGGGGCTCACCTGAGCGAGCTCGTCTCGCTTGAGCGAGACCCTTCAGCCTGAGCGAGGGGCTGGGCGAGACAGGGTGCTATTTTGGATGCTTGTTGGTTCTTGGATGATTGATATTGGTTGAGTATGAATGTTATGATGTGAAATATGTATGTACTGGAGCATTAAGTAAGTTGGTATGATTCATGAATTGTAGATGATGGGTTTGGTATGAAAATTGGCATATGAGTTGAATGAGATGGGTATTGTTAAAGTGGCATGAAAATGAGATGAGCTGGATTCTATGTGCATGGATGGATTATGATGAGTTGGACCCGGAAATGTGAAAGGTAACGACTTTAAAGGTTGACATGACAAATGTATCTTTGCATGGTGAATATTATTTGACTGTATAATCATATTTTTTTCTGTGTCAGTGCATAATTCCTTGGGGTCTCTAGGTGAGACTTTCATGGTTGCGCTCCAGTGGTCGGGACGTAATTCCATGGCCCATATTAGTGGGTGTTCATGGTGGTGCTCCATCTGTATAACTAGGTAAGGATTCAAGGTAAGGTTGCATCCTGACACTCTGAGGAGTCAGTTAGTCTCACCTAGAGCGGACTAACTCTTGTGGTGAGAGTAGCAGGAGGCCTGAAATTCATTAAGGGCTAACCTTGTGGTGAGGGAAAATTGATCCATCGTAACACTTGTAACACATAGCTCGGGGGTGTGCAGAGGTATCCACCACAAGCACAAGCATCCGCTGAATCCGACCAAGTTATACGTATCCGGATGAGTCGAGTCGAGTCGTAGTATATTGATTGAAAGTCATAACATGCTTGGTTGATATGTGAATATTGAATGGTGAGAAATATATTTGACTGTATGATAAGAATGTTGTTGGCTCTAGCTTACCCTGTTTATTGTATGGTTGTCTTGTATGTGATTCTTCTTTCTGGCGATGATCATCAATTTAATTGATGGGAGCAGATGGGCGAGGTCAGTAAGGAAATGGAGATTCCGCTGCTTAGCCATCTGGGCTGGACTTTATGCTTCTGTGTTTCGTGGGTTTTCTTTAGGGCCACGGCCCATATATTTTTATGTGCCTTACTATTCTACTCTCTTTGGTTATACCTTTTTATTTGATTTCCGTTGGCATCGTGGTGTGCCCAGTTAGTTGGGATTGTGTTAAGAACCCCAGGACTACTCTACATTACTATTTTGCGTGACGTTTCTTTTAATTTCGCTTAATAATTAAATAAGACGTTACAAATGGTATATATCATTCGTTCTTAATTTTTGTCTTATGACATAGTTAACTCTCAGCAAAATTTACCATAGATGATGTAATATATCCTGATATTTAATGAAGAGACTCTATATATTAAAATTTAAGATTAATAACAACATGATGAATAACATTTAATACTACATAATTCGCTTTATAGATTAGTTATTTATACCTTTATAGTTTTTATTACTACATTTATAACTTTAGTTTTTATTTTTCAAGGACTCTTTAAATTAATTAAGTTATTCTACATACAAAATAAGTAACTTTCGGTTCTTCATTAGTTGTCTTCCAACAAATCTGTTAATTTTTTTATATATTTTAAGCTTATGATGAATTTAAGATAATTTTTTTTTGATAGATTATAAGTAAAAAAAGGAAGAACTTTAAATTTGATAAGATTTGAAGACTTTATACGATGATTAAATAAAAATATTTTTAAACCAATTCATACGAAGGGGAGATTTGGGAGTTTAGGTAAAAGAAAGTTGAAGGGGAGATACAGTTTGTTGTTTACCATTAAAAATTGAGACTTAATCGATTAGAAAAAAATGGAGAATAAAATCATACGTAATTCAAATTGAAGAAATGAAAATGAAATTAAGTATTTTTGTAGTTTATAAATTTTACAAAGAAATTTGTATATTCGTTATCAAATAACTTATTTCCTAAATTACAGGTCATAGTAATTCTAAAAGCAAACAAAAATATCTTGGGCCAATAATTAAAGAGTAAACCCGTGGGTTATGACAGTGTCTGCATTTCCGTCCACTGTGGGCAGCTTCTTCCTGCACCTCCATAAATTTCTGTCTGCATCCCAATACAAAGAGAATTATGTTTTCGCCCTTTCCAATTGTGTAATATAGAAGTCGAAAATTATTTTAGTGTCCGAAAATAAAAAAATGAATTTTGAATTATAAAACTCAAAAATCAATTTTTTGTCCTCAAAAAATTTTCAGATTGTACTGAAAGTTAAAAATAATAATTTGTAATCCGAAACCAAATGACTTTCAGATTATACAATCTAAAAGTCATTTTCAACATTATACAATTTGAAATTATTATTTTAAGATTTTTTTTTTTGAATTATACATTCTAAAAATTATTTTTCCTATTTAAAAATAACTTCTAAATTATACCATTCAAAATGTAAAACAGAATTTTTCTTTTATATGGAATGCGTATGTGAAGGTTCTTTTAAATAGTGGCCACTTAAATGGGCCAGATAGATTCAGCGAACACTGTCAAAACAATTTTCCTTGGCCCGTGTTCCTTCTTCATATAACATATGTCAGTACGATAATGAGCCCAATATCCCACTTACGGTTTATTACTTGTTTTCTTGGCTTACTATCGACAATTTATTAATATTTTTTTAATTTATTCATATTATTATAACGTATAACGTGATAACATATAATAATAAATTTTAATAAATAAAAGAATTATCTTTTAGTATATACAAATTCTTATCAATTTTATTATTTTAGTGATGTTTTTTAAAATTTTATTATTTTTTAAAAATTTAATCACTTTTTTAAATTAAAATAATTATATATAATAAAAAAGTATGTACAAAATAAATATATTTATTTATAGTCAAAATATAAGAACTATTTATATTTTTTATAAATATAATAATAATTTTATTTTTTATTATTATAGAAAAATAGATACCTATTTTCACTAATTAAAATAATAACAATTATAACATGATAATTTAAATCTATATAATAATAAATATTTTTAATATAATCAATTATATTATTAATATCTTATTGTTATTATTTGTAATAAATTGTGGTAGGGACTTCATTAAAGTCTCTTCATATCTTTCACTATCCTCAAATTATCAATTTTAATAATAAAATAAATATATTTAGAGACTAATTTTCTGATTAGAAACTAATTTAGAAACTATTTTTTTGTAGTAAAAAAAGATTTGTAACTAATATTATTAACTAATTTAAAGATCAATTCACACTATAAACTATTTTAATTACAAATTGAGAGACAAATTATAATTTTTGAAACTATTTTAGTTATTAATAATTTTTAATTTATAAATTAGTGTGTAAATTGGTCACTATAGTAACTAATTATTTTGTCATTAAAATTAATCATTATTCAAAATGTTTTGTATAATGTCATGTTTTTTTAGTTTATTTTTTGAATTTTTTGTCTGTTGCGCTTTCTTTTAATTTTATGTGCGTAAATAGTATGTTTATCGAAATAAATATAATGTAAAGTATATCAATATTTAAGGACAGAAAAAAAAAGACTAGAAACTTAAAACAAATCAATTTATCAAATACTAAAAAAACAAAAAAAATACCACTACAAACCACTCAAAACTCATTTAAACTTTTTTTCCTATAAAGATATATGTCTTCTAAACATGTTGGAATTAGGAGACATCAAGACTCTTTCTTCAAATTTAACATATCAAGATTCCAATTTTATAATACATGTTAAAGTTATATAATTTTGTATTATTTGATTAGAATTAATTAGTATATTTGGTCCTTTATTTAGGTGAACGATTTTCTTTGATTTGTCAAAATTTGAAAAATGTCATGTTTCAAATCAAAAATTAACTTAAATTTTGAGACTTGTACATTTGAAACAGTATTATCTTTATTTAAAATATATTAAAAGTCAATTTACTAAAAAAATAAATATAAAGACCGAAATCTTAAATCTTAAAAAAATATTAATTAAACCAATTTGATTAATATGTTTGCATAGTATTATTTACGATTATTCATTGGCTATTAAACAATGAGTTTAATTTCAATATTTTTAACAAAAAAATTCATTAAATTTTGATTTATAAAAAAATTATAACTTAATATTTAATTTTATGACTTTTCTTCATTCTTAACATTGCCATATTGGAACATGAATAAAAAAATTGTAACCCCGAATTATTAGCAGACAAACATGACGACTTGAAGTAAGTTATTTTATATTTTGTAGCTATTTCCTGGTTTCTTCCCACACAGTTGCGTAATTCTTGTATTATGCAAAATCTACAATATTCTATGTATTACTTTTACACGTCAAAATAATTTTGGTTGTATGAAAAAAACTGATTATGAAATCTAATATAAGATTTTGTCCTATCAACTCTTTTTTAATATTTTCTTATAAATAATATTCAATATTATAAGAATTACATTATAAGAACGTTTTATTTATATTTTAACTTTTTTAGAATTTTAAAAATTCATTTAATGACATAACTAATTTTTTATTAACAAATTTCGGATCTTAAATAAGATACAACATATTTTGATGAATTTTTTTATAACATCTCACTCTTAAATTTAATATTAAGAATAAAACTTCTTGGTACGTTCTTTCTAAGAAAATGTTCCGGAGTCTAATGCTTAATTAATTAATTAACTTTGTAAAAGCTGCACCACACACTTTTGTTCCTACCCCTCACACACTTCAGAAAATAAAATTAATTTACGTAACTTCTCAAAAGAAAAATACAAAAGCACACCGACAAATTAACAGTTGTATTCAGTTTCACATGGTCTCATGGAATTTGAAAGTTTCTATGCATCTGTGATATTATTTTGAAACATTTTTCTAGATGATCAGTTGAGTTATCTATAAAATCCCTGCGTATATAATGGTTGTTACTTTGTGATGAAAATGGTCATTAACATTTCGAATTATATAAATTAAGAGTTAGAATTAAAGTCCACTAAATTTAGAATGGATTTAAATGTCTAGATCTTTATTAATTGAATCTTACATTTCGTAATGAACATATTTAGTTTTTTATTATTTAATAATTCATTTTATTATTAATTAAGATGATATCGTTATTTTTTTAATTTAAAGATAAAAAATGATTAGAGAATGATATTTTAACAAAAAATTTTTTAACAAACTTTGACAATTTTTGTACTTTTCTCAGTCAAAGTGAAAATTTTAAAAAATTAAATTAAATTAAAATTGCAGTATCTTAGTATGAAAAACAATTTTGTGAAGTTTTTTTTTGTCAAACTATTATTTTTGATAATAAAAAAAGCATACCGTGCATAATAAAGACGTATTTTAAAACGTATTAATTTATTTTTTTAAAACCATGTTCTAATTGACAGTTTTAAATTAAAATTATTAAAAGAAATCGTGTATTTTAATTTTTTTCGAGAACTTTGTTGGGAAAATTGAAATTAGGTTTAATAGAACTTGTAAATATTACTTGCTAAATAATACGTCATAATTTAATAAATAATTCTTATGTTTTTCCTTGAGAATTAAGTCATGCACGTGTATCAAGTATGACTTTACTTTGTAGTCTGAATTCTAGGAAGACAATGATCATGGAAAATTTATAAATATATATACATGCATTTACACCTCTTCAACATACACACTTGCTTCTCTTTCGGTTCATTTTATGAAATATCATCAAGAAAATGGCAATTCTTAAAGAGCAAAAACTTGTTCAAAAATGTAAGATTGGTCCAACAATGGGATCAACTTCTTCTGTTCCTCTCTCGTTCCTTGATTTGCCTTTAGCAGGTCCTATTTATGTCAGACGCCAATTCTTCTTCCACTTCCCCCATTCCACACTCCATTTCTCTCAAACTACACTTCCTTCTCTCAAAACCTCTCTCTCTCAAACCCTTCAACTCTTCTTCCCTCTCGCCGGAAACCTCCTTTGTCCTCCACCGCCGCACAAACCCTTCATTCGCTGCACCCATGATGACTCTGTCCCCTTCACTATCATCGAGTCCAAAGCTGATTTCAACCACCTCTCGTCAAACCACCCCAAAAGTCTCAAACACTTGGAACACTTGATTCCCAAGTTAGCATGCACAAACACACACGATGACACGTTTGTGTTCCCTTTGCTGGCATTGCAAGCCACGGTTTTTCCCAACCAGGGCCTCTGCGTCGCGATCACCTATTGCCACGTGATGGATGATGGTTGTTGCAGCAGTTTCATGAAGTCTTGGGCTTCCTTTTGTCGAAGTGGTGGCGTTGACTTGACTCTTGCAGAGAAGTCAACACCGTGCTTGGACAGGGGAGTGTTGAAGGACCCCAAAGGGTTAGAAGCTATCTTCTTAAGAGATTATTTTGAAGAGAGGTCAACTTGGAAGGAAAAGCTCGCTGGGAAAACCTCTGCGGTTTGCAATGCTGAAGATTACGTCAAAGCAACGATTGTTTTGGGAAGGGATGATATCGAGAGGCTGAGAAGATTGGTGTTGAATCATTGGAAGAGAAGTGAAGAAGAATTCAACACGTCACAGCATGTATCGAAATTTGTGGTGGCTTGTGCCTTTGTGTGGGTTTGTTTGGTTAAAACAAGACACAGAAGTGATTATGAAGAGGAAGATAAAGAAGAGTACTTTCGTTTCGCTGCAGATTGCAGAGATCGGCTTGAGCCTCCTGTGCCAGAAACATACTTTGGAAACTGCTTAACGTTATGTTTTGCAATGCTGAAGAGAAAGGAGCTTATGGGAGAAGGTGGTTTTGTGAATGCAGTGAATGTTATGAGAAGGGCAGTGAGTGATGTGAAAAGTGATTTGTTTAAGGATGCAGAAAAGTGGAGGGAAACATTTACGAGGATGTTTGCGTTGGGAAGTACTTTGATAGTTACTGGGTCACCCAAGTTCACTGTTTATGAGACTGATTTTGGATTTGGAAAGCCTAAGAAAGTGGAAATGGTACATTCCATGAAGGGTGTGTCATTAGCAGAGAGTGGAGAAAAGGAAGGAGGAGTTGAAGTTGGCTTGGTGTGTACAGTCACAGAATTTGAATACTTAGTTTCTGTCGTTGAGCAAGAACTTCAAGGTTCAAAATCCTAATTTTATTAGTGTGATATAAGCAAAATTTCAAGCTTTTAAGTCCGTTGAAAATATTTATGCAACAAATTTTTCGTTCCTTTTATTTATTAATGAATACAACTTCTTGGTAAATTTGTCGGTAAAAAAAATTTAAATCAAAATTTTACTGACAAATTTTTTTGTTGATAAATGAAATCTATGTTACCGACAGATTTTTTTATCAATAGTTAAAATATGAAAATTCGTTAATAAAATTCATCGGTAATTAAATTTACCGACTAAAATATATTCATTGGTAAAATTTTGTCAATAATTATATTATTTTTTTAGTGTATTTGAGATTTTCTTTCTCAAAATTTACGTTTATTTGAATGATTATGTTTGTGAATTTAAATTTTCTATTCTTTTATCCACTTTTCTATTCTCCGCTTATACTAGGTTTGAATTATATAATTATTTTCTTGAATTAATGAACTTTTGTAAAGGTAAAATTGTCCTGATTATATATTTTAAAATATAATTTTTTAACAAGAAATTATAGCTAAAAAAATAAAAGAAAATAATTTCTTAAAAGATAAGCATGAATTGATAACAATAATTTAAAAAACTAATTAAAAAACTGAGATAATATAATTATCTACGTACAACAATTACAAATCATTACAAAAAAATTATTAAATAATAACTAATTTTAAAATAAAAAGTATTTAATCATTATAATTAGATACCAATTTAATGATTTATCTTGTCCTAAGTATGGTTTTTTAAGAACTTATTCCATTGAGAATATATACATTGTTGATTTTACATTCCGATTCTTAATTAATAATCAAAAGTACGCTGAATGAACATTTTCATCACAAACTTTTTTTTTTTAATGTAGGGATGTGATCAGTAACTTCACTTCATCTGAAAGAAGTAATAAAAAATGTTTTACAACAATACCAGAAATGAAGAGAAATTTCCAAAACCGTGAACCATGCGAAAAACTGCATATTCAAACTGTTTTATTGGTGGGCGTTTTGTATGTTTGTGGTGAGTAGGAGAAGTTACATAACTTCATTTTCCAAAAGTGAATAATCGTAGCTTTTGCAATAATTAATTAATAATTAAGCTCGTGGACTTTTTCATAGAACGAGCTAGGCAACAACTTTATTTCTAATCAGTTGTTTTCATGCAATCAATTTGTGCGAAGCATGTTTGTCTTATTTATTTATTTATTATTTGTACATTTGCACAGGTTTTTACATGTGAAATTAATTGATAGAATGATGTTACATTTTCTTTAATGGTAGTTATGCTCAAGTGTTGAGAAGAAACTAAGAAATTTTAGTTTAAAAGACTGAGTCCAAGTCATCATGTTTGTCTGTTAAGGATTTGGGGATGTCGTGTTTCTTTCCATTTTCCATGCTCACCAACAACGACATTCTTGGAAACTCTTGCGAATACTTACTTCCTTCTATAATTTTATTCATTTTTAAATTAAAAATTAAATATGTTTTTGATTTCTCAAATTTTAGTAAAATTTGAATTTAGTTTCTCTTTAAAAATTTTATCAATTTAGTCTTTTATTTTTAAAAATACATAAATTTAGTCATTTTAACCAAATTTTGTTATATAATTTTATTCATTTTTAAATTAAGGATTAAATATGTTTTTATTTTATCAAATTTTAGTGAAATTTGAATTTAGTCTCTCTTTAAAAAATTTGACTAATTTAGTCCTTCATCTTTAAAAATACGTGAATTTAGTCATTTTAACTAAATTTTGTTAAGTTTATACGACGTTTTCAGCGCATTTCATGATAATATTTGAATTATTTACATCGATTGACACATTTTCGCTTTGATGCTAACTCAAATATTATCATAAAATACATTTAAAATGTCAAATCAACTTAAGAAAATTTGATAAGAAGAACTAAATTCATGCATTTCTAAAAACGAAGGACTAAATTGGTATAAAATTTTGAAAAGAGATTAATTTTAAGATTTACTTAAACTTGAGGGACCAAAAACATATTTAACTCTTAAATTAAATATAAAACAACTACATATTTATTACATATTTTTAGTTTTTGAAAAAGTATTACTTTCTATTTATTTCTAAAGTATTTCTCTGAAAGTAATGTTTTTTTCTTATTAATTGAAGTTTATTAAAACCATCAACTTTGTCAAGTATATCATTTTTCGAAAATCATTATCACGGCGTGTGTCGTCGTACAGATAGAAGAAGAGATGGTGATAAGTGTAGGAAACGGTCTCTTCTCTCGTCTGGACAAAAAATTACAGATTAATTCAAAATCAAAATATAAATGATTATATAATATAAATGTTTTATTAATATTTATATTTTAATTATTATTGTAGTAAATTATTAAAAATAAAATAAAAATAATTATTATTACTTAAGTATGAGCTGAAAGTCATAAATTAAGTAAAAATGACAAAATTTAATGATATATAAGAAAATAAAAACTCACAAATATTCTGATTTTGTATTTAAAGTAATGTCATAATTTTATATTTTTATATTGGTAAGATATAACAATTTTCTTTTAATTATTTTTATCAATCATCAATCTTAAAATAAAATAAACTATGTAGGTGAAAAGATTGAAACTTAAGATATAGGAGGAGATTTGAGACTTTAAGGTATTACAAATCTATTATCAAGTTTCCTTCTTGACAACTAGAATTATATTTTATTGTTTTAACTCGTTCGTTTTATATACTTATGTTTAATAGTGTTTTATATATTATAATTTTTTATTTTATATAAAAATATATAGATATGTCAATAGAAAATTTGAATTATGCTATTCAGAAATTCAGCAGAAGAAAAAAAAAATTGAGGTTTTACTTACATCACAAAAAGAAGTATGAATAAATTTATAAAAATAGATAAAAAAATGAATTAAAAAATGCAAGTGAGTGCTCTTTCAATGAAATAATAACAATATAAATATAAGTAAAAATAACCAACAATAGAGAAAGAAAAATAGTTAGTGATGAAAATTATTGTGATTCTCAAATCCATGATAATAAGGAGGATATTGAGAAATTAGAGGATGATTCTACCCTTGATAAAAATATACATGATCCAAGCCAATAGAAAAATAGATACAAAGTTGAGAGATTTATTGGTAGAGAAAGATTCTATTAAAATCAATGATATAAATTTCCTAAAAACATACATTTTAGACACTTCTCTTCATCAAATTATATTCAAAGACTTCATATTTTGCATAAAAAATTCAAAAAATAAATTTTAAATAAAATGCCTCACTTTTTTTAATTCTTTTTTAGTTCTCTCAAACTCTTGAGCCACCTATACTTATCAATATAATTGAAGATATTATAATAGTTTGAAAACAAGTACTATAAAAAGTTATTTACAAATTTTGTCATAAAAAATAATTTAAAAAAAATAGTAATCAATTGTTTTGTAAGATATTTTGTACAAAATATTTTTTACTGTCTAAATTACTTTTGGTAAGAAATAATTATTCACGAAAAAATTATTTTTCAATTAAACTCTTAAAACCATACAAAAAAAGAAATTTTTTTATTAGTAATCTTTATACCAAATTTTCAAAAAAAATATATATATAAAATATAAAAAAATTTAGTAATGAAACAAATCAAAATAAGAAATATTAAAGTAGTTTAACTTGGGTGTAAATCTTGTCAATTTAATTCAAAATATTTGAATTGTGGCTGTTAAAAATATTGATATTTAACAAATTTATAAAAAAATATAATTAATACATAACATTTTTTATTGATAATTACATATTTCTGATTCTCTATTAGTTATAGATACGTAATTGAACTAAATATAAAAATGAAATAATACAAATTTTCTTATATCATATTTTACAAAATATTAATTATAATAAAATATAAATTAAAAATTTATACATAATAAAACATGAATTAATCTTGTTTATAAATTATTGTTGTAATTATTTTTAGAGTAACAAAAATATTTAAAAATTATTACCATATTATCCTTACTTAATAATGGATAATGATACCTGTGATGGATATCTTAAGGGGTGGTAATATTTTCCCGAATTCAAAAACCTAGCTTCGTGAATAATCTTCTCTAACTAATTATTTTGATTCTAATAAATATTAGTGGGACATTTTTCATTTTATTTTTTTTCATGGTAATATAAAAATATTTTCATTTTTTTTCTTTTTCTAATTGACTTATTGCAACCATGTCAATTAAAAGATAAAAATATTTCATATTAAAATTAAAACATAATTTAAGTATGGGTGAATAACTTTTTTTTATTGATAATTATTAATTAGTTTTTGTTATTGAGACATTCTCTTCTTCCTTTTTCTTTTTCATATAGGTAAATAAATATTTATTCAACAAACCAATCTTATTTCTTCAAATTATTAATAAGAAGTATCGAATCCATCTTTCTCTACCCTTCCCTTCGTATGGGCGAATAAATAGAAAGACTAATTAAGTAATTACAAGTATATGATAAGATTACGTCGATGGAACCTAATTATTTTAGCATATGGTATTGAACGCCTAAGAAAACGCTAGAAATCACCCATTGGAACTAAACAAGCAAGTTGCAAAAACAGAAATTCAAACAATTAGACAGGAGGAAGTTAAAGTCAACCATGGTCACTTAACACAAAATTAACTTTTGGATAGACTTGCTTTGTTTTTTTATTTATTGAAATATCTCAGTAATTAACACACTGAGGATTTTTTGTAGTTTGTAGTCCTTGTTCAATGACATAAAATAAATATTCAAACTCTGCACTCTTACACACCAAACCAACCTCAACTCCTCCTTCCTCATCTCTACTTTCGGCTAGAGACATGCACTTCAAGGAATGTACCATTTCAACTTTGGTTGGCCTTCCAAATCCAAAATCAGTCTCGTAAACATCGAACTTAGGTGAACCAGTAACCAGCAACGGAGTTCCCAACACAAACGTTTTCACAGACAAAGCCCTCCAATCTTCTGCATCTTTAAAAGGCTCACTTTTTACATCACTCACTGTCTTTTCAATCACCTTCACCGCATTCACAAAACCATCCTCTCCCTTAAGCTCATTTCTCTTTAGCATCGCATAACACAGCGTTAAGCAGTTTCCAAAGTATGTTTCTGGTATACCATAACCAAGGAGACCTCTGCAATCTGCAGCGAAACGAAAGTACTCTTCTTTTACATCTTCATCGTCATCATCATCTTTGCATCTTGTTTTAACCAAGCTAGTCCACACAAGAGCACAAACAACCACAAATTTTGACAAGTATTGCGGGGAGTTCAACTCCTCATTTTTCTTCCACTGTGCCAGAACCCATCTTTTTAAGCCCTCAATATCATCTCTCCCCAAAACAATCGTCGCCTTACAGTACTCCCCATGTTTAGGACTTTGATCAATGAGCTTGTCCTTCCAAGTTGATCTCTCTTCGAAATAGTCTCTCAAGAAAATGTCCTCGAGTCCTCCTCTGGGGTCCCTCAACACTTTTCTATCGAAGCACGGTGGTGAATTCTCCAAAAGCGTCAAGTCAACTCCACCACTTTGACAAAGGGAAGACCAAGACTTCATGAAATGATTGCAACACTTACCATCCATCACATGACAGTACGTGATGGCGATGCAAAGGCCATGGTTTTGCAACACCGTGGCTTGTAATGCCACTAGTGGGAAAATGAACGTGCCGTCATGCATGGTTGCGAATGTCAACCCGGGATTCAGGTGATCCAATTCTCGGAGACTCTTAGGGTGGTGGGATGAGAGATGGTTGAAATCAGCGTTGGATTCAACGATGGTTAAAGGGACAGTGTCATCATCAGTGCAGCGAATGAAGGGCTTGTGGGGTGGTGGAGGACAAAGGAGATTTCCAGCTAGAGGAAAGAAGTGTTGAAGGATAAGAGAGAGAGATTGTTTGAGAGTGGGGAGTGTAGTTTCACAAAAATGGTGTGTGGAGTGAGGAAACTGATAGAAGAATTGGCGTTTGACATAAACAGGACCAGCTAAGGGTAAGTCAAGGAATGAGAGGGGAAGAGACGAGGTTGTTCTTGTTGTAGAACTAGGAAGTGATGCTGGAGCAACATCAGATTTCTCAACAAGTTTATGTGTTCTAACTTCCGCCATTTGTTTGTCACAAAAATTGAGAATTGTAAAGGAAGAAAATCTATTTCGGAGATGGATTGATGATGACATACATGTCGCTAATAGGATACTTATATAGAGTGCTGCTCATTCTACTCTCTATATTTTTTTAATAATAAAAATAACATAATATATCATAAAAGTTAAATAAAATAATCAGAGCATATATATGGTTATTTCTAAATAGGTTCCATATATATAGTTAATGGAGATTTTTTAGTACATCGTGTAGCCGTGTTGTGAGCATATATTATATATAATTGAACATGACATGTAGCGTGTGTGTATTATATGAGTTTAATTAAAATGTTTTTTTTGCTGTCCAAACATCGATTGTTTACAATTAAAATTAATATTTCTTAGTAATTATGCATATTAAAAATTGAGATGATAAAATTCTTTATATTAATAATAATATACTAAAATTGAGAGCATCCATCAGTTACGTAGTTTGAAGGATTCAAAGTTGATTAAGTGTTTGGGACTTATATGTCACGCCAATGACAAATAATTATGAGGAAAACAACCTTAGTTGCATTTTTATATTTTGACTTGGTTTGAGACATAAAGGGATAAGATAGAGTTGGAGAAAATATGTGTAGAAGAGCGTAATTTGTGTTTTAGTATTGGAAAAATGATTTGAAAACAATGTAACAGCAAGAGCAGATATAAGTGTTTGAATGATTACTAACTACCACTAAAAGAATATAATAATTAGTCAAAGGTTAAAATAAATTAAATAATTCGCACTACAGCTCCAGTTTTCAATCTTGTTTTCGAAGGACTCGTAAAATAGAACAATGATTTTTAATTTATAATTCGAGACAGGAAGATGCAAATGTTGCATAGTTTAAACTAAAATCTTAATTTATTATATGCAAGTTTAATAATTTATTTCCATGGTTCCTTAGCAATCTCCAATGATCATGAAATTTAATAACTTCACTAAACATTTCAGATTCCTGTTGCTTCCTCCATGTTTCGTATGTCTATTGTGATTGATACGAATTTATCTTTCTCATCAAGATTGTTTTTCCAAAAGCTAATTTAGTGCAAGATTGAGAAATGCGTGTTGTCCATTGTCACAACGTTTTTCCGAGGAAAATGTAAGCTCGTGAACCTCCTATTTGGATTCCAAGTAGGAAAGGAAATTTTATTTGGCATTTTCCCTAGTTTTTATTATGAAAAGCGTTTGTTTTGTCTTCGTAGTGGAAATCACGCTGAAACCTTTTGAAGTTTTGTAGTTTTTTTTTTTTTTCTTGATATTTTCTTTTACGGACTCTAACTTTTTTTAATTGCTTAAAAACATTATATTTGTACACGTTAGGTTACACTATAATCTTTTAATGACGAAAACACACTTGTCTTTGTTATAAAATAAATATAATTAGCTTCGATTTTGACATGTAAAATTCTTGAATAAATGTTTTGCGCATTGGGGGTGTGGGACACATGGGAAGATACTATGGAATTTCCGGATGATGCAATGACTTGGTCCAAGTCATCTTATTTGTATGGTAGTGTGGAGTCTATTATGAATTTTCTTCGTCTCACACTATCTATTTTGATCTGCATTAAAATAATTATCATCTATAAAATAAAATATATGATGAAATTTCCACACCAAAATATGTAGAACAATATTTATTACAGATAGTTTTGTAATTGTATTAACAACTCGGTTAGGATCAACAGTTAAGTTATCATTTAATAATATTTGTTACCAGTTTAACAAGAAGTGGCCCAATCATAATTATTTACCTATTTTTATATTAATTTTTTATGATTATTCAAGAGTTTATGTAATAAAATTAGAGCCGTTAAAATAAGTTATTTAACTCGAGCTATTACGAGTTGTTTATATAATGGAATAACTCAACTTACTTAGTTTCAGAAAAATAAATATAATTGGAACTATAACAAATCTTCATATCACTCAATTTTTAAATTGCTAGAGTAGTCATATAAAAAATTCATCATATTTTATTAATATGACATAGCTTTATTTATATATATATATATATATATATATATATATATATATATATATATATATAAAATTTTTATATATATATATTATTATTGTGTATAATATAGTTTAAAAAATTTTTATTATCAGATTTGTTTACTATATGAATTG
>Ga0099822_1003964_pt1 | contig 19147 bp, 14 predicted proteins | sample CowpeawhiteBW_FD_76839 | JGI IMG/M metagenome (GOLD analysis project Ga0099822, IMG submission 76839) | Root nodule microbial communities of legume samples collected from California USA - Cow pea white BW | ecosystem: Host-associated > Plants > Roots > Nodule | place: USA: California | collected...
AAAAAATATATAAAAAAAAAAAAAAAAATATATATATATATATATATATATATATATATATATATATATATATATATATATATATATATATATATATATATACAAAATATCCCCTGCTAGCCCTCGCTCCGAGTCTAAGCATCTCCTGGCCCACCTGTCACATCATCTGCTCCCAGATAACAAGCTATCTGATCATCGCCACACACACACAGAAAGGGTGAGCTATGCACAATATATATAAACAAAACATGAATCTAAATATGTTCCCCAACCCAAAATAACATAACTAAAATTCTCATACTTTTCAAATAACCCAACCATGACCTCATAGTTCTTCATGAGTCATATACTTGTACTAGGTCTTGGGACTTCCTTGTGCTCCCACGAAACTAACTCATTTGTGGTCCAACCCTATGAGCCTATCCTGCTCATAGTCCTGCCCTACAGACTCCTTGCCTGTAGTAAAAACATCCAAGTCTAATAACTTGGACCCTGACATGCACGCAATCACCATACTATGGACTCCTCGCCCAATAGTAGCCGACGGGAACATCACAGTTCCTTGCCCATCGTGCGCTCGACACATGCAATCACCATACTAAGGACTCCTCGCCCATTAGTAGCCAACGAGAACTCAACCAGTTCCATGCCCATCATGTGTCCAACCACCGAGCAAATCCTAGACCCCTATTGGACTTAGTCCTTTAAGCCCAAACACCACACCACATGCAAATACACCCTATCCTTAGGATAAAACAACCAAAACACACTCACAAGCACATAAAAACATAGTAAGTGGCATAAACTCGCTTAAGCCAGGGATGATCACCCAAGCTAAGCCTTCAGCCTCGCTTAGGCTAACTCACCTCGCCTGAGCGAGCTAAAAACAGTGACCACATCACGTTATCTCGCTTAGGCGAGATCATCTCTCGCCCAAACACCCATTTCAAACTCGCCTGGGCTAAAAATGCAAACAAAGCATCACACATGACTGCGACATCTCGCTTAGGCGAGGCCGTCTCACCTGAGCGAGACCCTAGTTCGCTCAAAACCCACAAAGCCCTCGCCTGGACGAGAAGTCACACTCAACATGCGCAACTTCATCACTATCTCGCTTAAGCGAACCTCACTCGCCTGAGCGAGTGTCTGTGTCGCTCAAACCCAAACCTCTTCGCCTGAGCGAGAACCTCGAGTTGGGTAAGAATATGAGTCCCTACATGTCTCGCCTAGGCAAGTCCCGCCCGCTTGAGCGAGAATTGCAAGTTCTAAAACTGTTTTACGCACACAAGCACTGCACCAGAGAACCCAAATACGCTCCCACAACACACCAATTCAATTTGTCAACCTTACACTCACAGAACAGCAAAGTACAAACACCATAGAGACTCCCACTCCCACTTTTCATACCATACGAGTATACACAACATATAATAGCCATCATAAGCATCAATTCACATGAAATTTGCAATAAAACAGTACCCAATTACCCCACCCCGAATTCACCCCACAATCAACTCGAATTCTCTGGCAATAGATCATCAATCTCATACAATCAGACCAAAAACTTAACAACAAGGTTTCAGCTCCCCTAACCTGAAAGTTTGATTGAAATTGGGAAGGAAAATTGGAACTCTTTGGTTTGCCAATGACGTGCCACAGACTCCCTCTCAGTTCAGCCCTTTACACACCCAAAACCTCACTTCACAGCCTCAATTTCGTGCTTCTCCCATAGCAGTTCACCATAAATGCCAAAAACCTTCCCTTAGTGGGTGATTTTTTAGTTAGCAAAAATAAAGCTTATTCTTTGCCCACCAAGGTTTGAATCTGTAACCTTCCACTCATAAGGCCAAAGCACAACCACTATGCCAAACCACATTTGGTGATACCCTCCAATCAGAAATAGTTTACATTATCAATCCCATACTCATACATATTATTAAAAATTAATAATAAAACAATAGCACATAAATTGGCATACATAGGACTCAAACCCAAGTCCTCTCACACAATCAAAGTACTCTCAACCACTTGAGCTAGTACTTTTCCACATCACACCAACCAATAATTAATGCCATAAAGGCTCTCCTACTTGCATTTATTAATTAATTATTTATTTAATTAATTAATTTCATGGGTCTTACAGTTGACCTTCCACCAATGTAAAACATCAAGCTCAACTGACTTTGTATAAGGTTCAAGATCCTCTCTCAAATATTTATCAAGCTTTGCTATATAATAAAATCTATATCTTGTAGCTCTTAGGTAGAAACTCATGCCATAAGGATCATCATCTTCATCATCTAGTTGGGATTCTTTTTGGCTCCTTTGAGAACCCTCCTCAACCCCTTGATATTGATCATAAAGTGTTTTTAAAGATGACAATAATTAATAAAATCCAACTTACTCCTAGGGTCAAGCACAACAATAATCAATTATAAGATATTAATTCCATTAGGATTTTCCCAATATTTGGCTCCTTTGAGAACCCTCCTCAACCCCTTGATATTGATCATAAGGTGTTTTTAAAGATGACAATAATTAATAAAATCCAACTTACTCCTAGGGTCAAGCACAACAATAATCAATTATAAGATATTAATTCCATTAGGATTTTCCCAATATTTGTCATACTTACCCTTCATCCTCATTGCCATCGATCTTATGCTCACATCACTACTCTTAGAATATTTAATCAAATCACCACAGTAATTACACTTAGCCTGCTTCTTAGAATAAGGTTTTTGTTTGGTAAAATGCCCTCACACATCTGACCGATCTTTACTATGCTCAGTTGACGATGTAGCCATACAAGTAAATGATCAATCCTAGAAATAGTTGGTGTGAGAGTTTCGATGGTTTCCGGCAATGTAAAATCCATCTTATTTGTGTGATAATTACTAAGGGTTTGGGAACTGCTAAAGCTAGAAGATGATTGTCTTACTCTGCTACAAATAAAAAACAATGCTTTCTTGCTTTTGAGAAGTCATGGCTTATACAAATAAACTTCAGGGTGCCTTACAACAAGATATGTGAGCTTTTGTAAAGTTGTGATTAGTACCTAAAAGCCTATTGTGAATTGAATTAGTTCAATCCATCATGTACTCTTTTGTTTGTTAATATACGAATGCCTTTCAGTACTTTTAATAGCACAAATCTGTGAAAATTGTAGAGTATTAAATATGTAAATTTAAAAAGCAGTAGGATTACAACCATTAACATTTGAACATATACTTCAACATATTTTGACGTATAAATTAAAAGAATTAATTTAAAGACTTTGATTCTAGTAGAAGTTTATGTTGTAAATTTTGGAGTTTAAAAGCTTGGGGAAGATGGATGTACCGCCTACAACATTCTTTCTCATACCAGGACCTTTTTGATTTATGGTCGAATGAAAAAAAAAGTATCACTACAAAAATACATGTAAATATCGAAAGTTATTTTTGTAATTTACATCATTTTTAATCATCGTTTTTTACTTTAGTGACAATTTCCAAAAATGTCATAATTCTTGTCGTCACAAAGTATAATATGGCGGTTTAAGATGAACCGCCGCAAGAACCGTCATTTTATACTATGTATAAAGTGACAGTTTAAAAAGACAAATAATGTCAATTAAAACAGACGTAATATTTTTACTAAAAAACAAATTCAGTAAAAAAACGACGCTTGGAACCAACATTATTATCATTGTATTATAACATTTTTAACTGTCACTATTATAATTAATTCTTAGATAAATTGTATCATTATCAATTGTCATAATATTAATATTTAATTATTTATTATTTTCTACCTGTATCTATACTTTTGTAATTCAATAAAATTTATTTTTAATATTAATTTAAAATATGCAAAATATTATGACACTGTACAAAAAGTTAATAAACATCTTTTTTTTTCTTTGATTGATCAACAAATTGCAAGGTACTCAAGAATTTAAAAATCCAAAACAAAAAAGATAATTTGAAAGTAATTGTTAAACAATACAATTCTACATTTGAAGTTGTTATCGTAATCCTAATCCTAGAACTTTCTAAAAGTTCCTAAATTTCCCCATCATATCACAATCACATATTTTCTAAGATTGTAATAATCTTTTCAAGGCATTGCTTCATCTCGTTGAGTCTCCTTTGTGTAGAACCACTTTCGTATGGTTCCTAAAATACATAAAAAAACACAATTTCATTATTCAATTTCGATGATAAATCAATTTGGTGGAGCTTGAACAATTCCTAGTCCCAATAATTAAAAGACTCGAGCACTCGTATTGGAAAGAAAATGATGTTTACACCTTAATATACTATACTAACTCATTGTAAAAATTATTTAATGAAAATACAGGAAGCACTAAGCATCAACACACCAAAACATTTTCAATTTTTGTGTTTAAGTTTAGATTTAAAATAATATTATAAAACCCCAAATCAATTTTTAAATATGATACAAATACATAATTTATAAAATATCCATACATCAGAAACTAATAATCTAGGAGTATAGGATATTACCACTTTGCACAGCTACATATTTTTACTAATAATCCCATAATAAAATGAAGGTTTAATCACACGCAAAGTCCTCGTTTTGGTTAAGAAATCTCAATTGGGTCCTCAACTTCAAAGTTGTCCCAATTGAGTCCTTTAGTTTGAAAATCTGTATTAAATAAGGGCAAATCGTTAACGATGTTAAAATGTTTAACAACGATGTACAATAGACAGTTTGCGTTGGACTTATTTACTGACGTGGAAAATAGTAATTGTAAAATGAGAAAAAAGAAAAAAATTGGAATGAAAGTGGTTGTGCTTTGAAATTATTACTCTCGCATAAGAAATCCCCAAATTTGAAATTAGGGATTTGTTACTTGATATCACATGAACTGAGCAGTGGAGTGCGAAGCAAAGGAGAAGCTGGGTAGGGTGGAAGATTAGGGCATTTGTTCTTGCATTCGTGGATTACGACAGTTGGTGGGTCGTTTTCGTTGACGTTCGTGGTTCATCGAAATAGAATTTGTAGGAGGTGCACTGTTGCGAAGGTAAGTTAGCTTTGGTTATTGGGTTTTGCTATTATATTTGATTTTATTCCTTAAAGTATGATTTGGTGCACTTTATTCTGTGATTGTTTTGTTTTCCGTATGATTTGGTTGGTGGGTAATGTTGTTTAAGGTTTGTTTACTTACTTTTCCATTTTCGGTGTGGTGGTGGGATTCTCCTTTATGGTTTTTGTCTCCCACGTGGGTGTCTAAATATTTTTACAAACTGTGGTCCCCCATTTCAGTGTGTGTTGTAGGGACTGTAATTTCTTAATTGATTTGTGGGTATATCTGTATATATAGGGTGATATGTGTGATGAGCGCTTTGAAGTTGTGGTCCACCATAGTGGAAGTTTTGTATGTCATGATAATGGAAAACTGGACTTTGAAGGGGAAACTACAAAGTGGTTCTGTGACCCAGACAAGTGGAGTTATTTTGAGATTGTAGGTGGATTGAAAGAGTTAGGACACATCAATATTAAGGAGTTATGGTATTCTGTAGGAGGTGGGTCAGTGGTGGAAGGTAGGTTGGAACTTCTGACAGATGATAAGGGTGTTATGCATATGGTTAACTTAGCCAGGCTAAATGGTGTAGTGCACTTATATGTGGTACATAAGATGACTGAACCAGAGATAATAAAGGCCATTGATGGGGTTCAACCTGGTTTAGAAGAGATAGAAGAGGGTACTAAGTTTGGGTGTGTTGGTGAAGGGGAGCAGTTACAAGTTGAAGTTGAAGCTGGGTTAGAAGATATACAAGAGGATGATCAATTTGAATGTGGTGGTGAAGTTGATAAAGAGGTGGGAGCTAGTAATGGTTTGGGTGAACATGAGGTGCAGAATGATGTTGGTGGAGGTGAACATGAGGTGCAGGATGGTGTGGGTGGAGGTGAACATGTCGTCGACGAAGAGATGGAAGATGGTGGTGAAGGTAGAAAAGAAAATGTAGATGTTTATGAAGAAGAGGAGGAAGATGATGTATATGTTGATGATGTACTTCTGGTGAAGGATACTGAATCTGAAACTTTTAGTGATGAGGGACTAATTGATGTTAGCATTGAATGTGAAGTTCACAATGATATGGAAGATGACTGGGTAGGTGATATTGAATGTGAAGTTCAAAAAGTTTCACAGCAGGATGGTGGGAGTGCAAAGGCAAAAGATAGAAGAAAACCACAACGGTCCTCTAGGAAAAATGTGAAACATCAACAGAGTGATTCAGATAGTGTTGAAGACAGTCCTGTTTCTGATAATGAGTGGCATTCTGATGAGTTGATTAGTGCATCAGATAGTGGGAGGATACCTTTAATAAAGAAAGTTATGATAGGTTTCCTACGTTTTCTATGCCAAAAAAAATGTATGATTTCAAATGGGAAGTAGGAACTTATTTTATTGAGAAGAAGGACTTCACAGATGCCATGCACACTTATTCATTTCAAAATGGGAAAAATTTGAACTTTGTTAAGAATGATAAGAAGAGAGTTTCAATGAAATGTGTGGGTGTAGGTGGAAAATGCACATGGTATGCTTATTGTGCATACATGTTTGCCATAAACACATGGCAACTAAGAACAATAATTGATATTCATACCTATAGCAAAGATTTCAACTTAAAATTGATGAATTCAAAATGGTTAAGTAAGCATATGGAGAAAACTGTTAGAGAAAATCCACATATGAACGTTATTGATATGCGTGAGAAAGTTAGCAGAAAATGGAATATAGGAACATCTAGGAATATGGCGGATAGGGCTAAAGTAATGACAGCACAAAATGTGGAGAGTTCATGTAAAGAGCAATTCAAGAGAATCTATGACTATGCACACGAGCTCTTGAGAACCAATCCAGGGTCAACAGTGAAGATCAAAGTTGAGGAAGTACATGGTGAATTAATTTTCAGGAGATTCTATACATGTTTGAAGGCATGCAAGGATAGTTTCACAAGCTGTAGGCCTTTCATTGGGTTAGATGGGTGCTTCCTGAAAAGTAAATATGGAGGTGAGTTATTAAAAGCAATTGGAAGAGACGACAATGAACAAATATTACCTATTGCATATGCTGTTTGTAAGACCCGAGAAAATTAAATAGTTAATTAAAGAATTATTTAATTAATACGGGTAATAGGAGCCTTTAATTGATCTGTGTGCGTGAACAGGCAGAGAGTCTGATGATCTGTGTGCGTGAACAGGCAGAGAGGCTGATGATCTGTGTGCGTGAATAGGCAGATAGCAGAGACTCGAATCTGTTTCTGTTTGAGCATCTCTCTTAAGTGGGAAGTCTAGGTTTTGGGCAATAGAGCATCTCGCTCAGGCGAGAGAGGCTCACTTAAGTGAGAAATCATGAGGGGTTGCTGGTGGTTGCAGAACTCGCCGCCTAGGCGAGAGATTTGGGTTTAAGTGAAGGGAGCCCTCGCCTAAGCGAATAGGGCCTCGCCTAAGCGAGTTTTCGTACCTTGTCACTGTTACAGGCTCGCTCAGGCGAGGGAGCCCAGCTTAAGCGAGTCAGGCCTGATCGCTTGAGCTAAAGCTCCTAGCCTAAGCGAGATTTTTAGGTTGTGCGTGTTGTTTGGTTGCATTTGATGCGAACTTGGATCAGGGGATGTTGTGCCATGAGCGGGTAGGTTCATGGATGGTGAGAAACACGTGATGATATGAGCGGAAATGTTCATATCCAGTTACTCACAAGCGATGGAGTGAGGGCTAGTTGGGACTAGAGCTAGGGATATTACTATTATGCTTTCATTAAGTTTTGAAATTTTGGAATTGTAACAACATTATGATTTAATCTCATATAAAATTTGGCGCGTGCTGACACATTTTAAATTTTCCACTTTGGAAATAATAAAATTACGACTTTTGAATTTCACTATATATATTTGTTTATTTTAATTAAGTAATATTCATTAAGGATGTTACACTGTTGTAGAGGTCGAGAATAAGGACTCTTGGTCATGATTTTTGGAGCTACTCATTGAAGACATAGGTGTGTAAATAGTGGTTGCAGCATGCACCTTTATTTCAGACCAACAAAAAGTGAATTTTTTATCTCATATTTTAGTCAATTTTTTTCATGATCTGATTTTTAATGCTTTTAATTTTGACATGTAAGGGTCTGTTACCTGCAATACAAGAGCTTTTACCAGGAGTGGACCAGTGCTTTTGTGTCAGGCACTTATACTCCAACTTCAGAAAGAAATCCCAGGAAAAAAACTGCATCAACTCATGTGGAAGGCTGCAAGAGCTACATATCCACAAGCTTGGGAGGCCTACATGAGGAACATTAAGGAGGTCAATCTCGATGCTTTCAAACATTTGATTGCAATTCCACCAAGGCACGTCATCCTCCATATACTTTGTATTTTTAGTTTCCTAAATTGATTTTGAAATTTTAGTGTAATCATATATCACTATATCAGGTTTTGGTCAAGGTCAAGGTTCACTTCAAGATCTCATTGTGACACATTAGTGAACAATATGTGTGAGGGATTCAATAGTGCAATAGTTCATACCAGAAGTAATCCCATCATTAGCATGTTGGAGGATATTAGAGTTTACATAATGAAAAGATGGGCATACAAAAGAACAAAGCTCAAATCACGTCAAGGCTCAATCTGCCTAAAAGTTCAAAACAGGCAAGATAAAGAATCATGGTAACAAGATATTGGATACCAAGGTCAGTTTTAATATCTGGTCCATATTGTGCTTTAACTTAACATTACCTGTACTCAACATTTTCTTATTCCAAATCAGATGGTCAGCGAAAAAGTTATTCGAAGTTAGGCATGTTTCTCAAATTGGGGAGCAGTTTGTTGTGAACATTAACAAAAGGAACTGCACATGCAGAAAGTGGGCCATTAGTGGCATGCCCTGTTGTCACGCCCTTACTGCAATGAAATTTCTCAACTTAAATGGAGAGGACTTCATGTCTGACTGGTTTAGAAAGACCACATATGAAGAAACTTACAATTCTATCATCTACCCAATCAACGATCAACAAGCATGGGAAAGAACTCCATATCCAGATGTATTTCCCCCACAAAAAAGAGTGATGCCAAGAAGGCCTAAAAAGAATAAGAGACTAGAGGCTTGGGAAATTAAGGATGACACTCAGTTAATAAAGGGAGGTTACAAGAAAATATGTATTGTGTGCAAGGGTGTTAGACACAACAAAACATTCTGCCCCCATAACACTCAGTCAAAGGAGCCTCAATCAACAAAATCTACAACAGGACCATCCAAGCAGACAGGACAACCCACGCAGCCAGGACCATCCACCCAGACTGGCTCAATCAACTGTAAAGCTACATTATCTGGACCACAACCAACTGCATCAACACCCTCAACCCAGGCAACACCATACACCAAAGTAGGAGCATCCATCCAGCCATGACCATCACCTTATCCAACATCATCAAGACAGCCTACACCCACACCACAAATGAGGGAAAAACTAAAGCCCAAGAGGGGTCTTGTTTGAATCACACCAATTGTAGTTGTGTACTGGAAGTGCCTTTTTTGTGCATGGGTCTCTTTAGACCTTTATTTTGTGAGCATTTCTTTTGTTTGGATGCCTTTATTTTGTGCGTCTGTTATGACGTCTCTTTTGTGGGCTTTGATTAATGTATTGTATTTGGTGCACTTTCATGTTTAAGTACAATTGCTGGATTCAAACCATTAACAGGATGAATGATTATGTATTTTAGTGCACTTTCAGTTTAGCAGGATGAAAGAAAACTGTTATATGTAATTTTATGAGTTAAGCAAACTTTAGTTTTCCTATTACACAAAAAACATGACTCATAACGCATAATTCAGAACCAAATCTGTTTAATTCATTTGGAAACATTAAAAAACACAAAAGTTCAACCATCTCATTACAACACATGAGGCCTTTACAACAACAGTGATATAACTATTGCATAAAACAACCATCATCCCTAACATCAACTTCATCCACTTTTGCAAACTAACTATAGCCTTATCTAGTTTCTCAGTTACGATCCATCCACCATCTTTTTCTCTCATATTCACAACATCTTTTTTCTTCAATCTTCTCTAATTTCAGCACTTCAATCCCTCCAGAATCTCTTTCTTCCATCTTCACCACATCTCGATTAATTAGATTTTTCTTCACACACACACACTTCTTCTTCGATTTCCTATTGAATAAACCATTGGAAAAAATTGCAGCCACCCAAATCTTGAGACCCACTATGTTCCACAAAAAACCACAATCACATTATCATATTTTCTTGCCAGAAAAGTTAAATTGAACAAAAAAAGAATTTTTCCCACATCTTACCTTAAACTTAAGGCATCCTCAAAATTGTTTGCCCCTATGCTTAGGGGTTTTTGTCATTCTCAATACAACTGACTGACCACAGTAGCACATGGGCTTAATACCAAAAATCCTCGCGCCACAACCATGGGAAGATCCACCACCGTCAGATGAACCACGAGCAACAGACCCACCACTAGGAAGCTTCGCCCCACATGTGTAAGATCCAAACAAATTTGAAAATGACATAGCTACTTTACTTCTTCTTTCTTTAAATGTTAGGGCAAAGTCATGAGCATTGTCTCTTCCTATATACACGTCAACAACAGTTAAATTTATAAACCAATTACACATGCACTATTCAATATTACAACACATCAACATCAAATGTCATTTCATAGTACCTGACGGAAATGGTTTATTTAATACACATTTTCAAATTAAAGGACTCAATTGGGACAAATTCGAAGTTGAGCACCCAATTGAGATTTCTTAACCAAAACGAGGACTTTGCGTATGATTAAACCTAAAATGAAATATAAAACCACGAGTCTAAACTATCTAAAAATAAGACTTGTAGGCAAAGTCTAATAGCCTTCCTTAGTAAACAAACAAATTAAAAGCAGCAAACAAATGCAACGTAAAGAAAAACAAGCTAAAAGGATCTAAGAGGCATCCTCTTCACATTTATATTCTTACCTTAGTTTTCGGATACCACTAGATAATGAATGCAAGCTTCAACGTCTTTAGTATGAAGGGTGGTGAGGGTTAAGCAAAAATTGAATGCTTTGAAGAAAAAATGTTGATTATATATGGCACCCTTCCTTGCTAGCATAGATACCATGACTAAAGAAACGTCCTTGAAGCCCGTAGTAATTGCTTAAGAAACACTACACCTTTAGAAGGATTAAAACTAATTAAAGGATAGATGAAAGAAGGTATCTAAAAAGAACACATAAAGACAAAACAAAAGTAAGTGGTAAAAAGAGTAGATTGGTATTTCATAAAAAATAGAACATCAATCCAGTCTCAAAAGACCCCTTCTTTTTCTAGGTTCACACTAATGGATAAATTAGTATTTTATTGCAATATAATATCTTATTGAATAGTTATATATAAGATGATTTTAGTAAACAATGATGAATCTAATAAGGAGTGGAACCCACATAATTACATAAGGACTGCAGCCCACATAATTTTGTGAATCTCACAAATTTTAGTCAATATTCTAATGCGGTAGAAAGAAGGTGATGTCATTTCTCAAATAATAATACCAATAAGAATAATAATAAACAATAATAGTAACCAACAAAATAGGTGGATTACCTGAAACTCCCAAATAAGAATTGGTTAATTCTTCAAGATCCTCGAGCTTTTCTATTGCTTTAGTGTAATCTCCTCTAATGTCAATAGAAAATATATCTTTAATGAGTTCAAACAATCACTCGGGATAACAATTAAAACACCAACCATACCTTGCATATAAGATGCTTCATATTCTATCTGCAAAAGAAGAGGATAATGATGAATGATGGTATAAGTCAAGAGATTTCCAAGGAGAAATGAATACATTGTGTCTTCTATGGTAGTAGAAATGGGTACAACTTGAAATGACTAAGTAGATAGCATTCAACAATAGCTAATATCAACCATAAAATGACTAAGGATAATTCTATATATTTTTGGGGCATATCATTTACCCAGGGGGTCTAATTGGCTACCACATATGATTCCAATGGAGGAGAATCACCTCACCTGCAACACGAAAATAATTGGCAAAACTATACCAACAAAAATGGAATATTTATTCTATCCCATCAGACGGTGGACATAAACTCAACTGGAAAATTGAAACTAGATCCAAAACAAAGGAGAATTAAGCAAAAACAAAACCACACAATAAAGCAAATCACCCTTAAAGATTAACATTTATGTATACTTAGATTTATTTCTTTTCTTAACATTCTAGTGATGCCACTGATGTTTTACCCACACAGACCTTGAATTGAACCTTATTTATTAGTTCAATTAGAAAAAAAAAAACAAGAAACAAACTAATGTGACCATACCAAAGGCAAATCGACATGGTTTTAAGAGTCCAATACAAAAATGGGATTTAATTAGTATGTAATGCATGATTTGAACCAAGCACAAAACTGAATAAACTCCAAAGAAAGAAGGAAAAGGGTTAGTTAGGTAGTACCTTGGAGCTGGAACAAGTAGCAATTCAGTTATGCTTCATATATTTCCACTATATCAACCTACACCTATCATTCAATAAACCAAAAAGAAATCGATAATTAACCCAACAATGAACACAATTCAACAAACACGAGGACCCACGACAAGAGGAAAACATCAATTAGGAAAAGATAGTGAAGAATCGTGGAGGTAGTGTCAGAGAACCCTTCTTCTCCATGCATTATTTTGTACGACTTCATAGGAAAGAGGAGTTTAATTTCAGATTAAAGATTAGAAAAAAGAGAATTTTGCTAGCGATATTGTAATTGATTATGTAAAGGTGAAGGAGACTCACCTGGCGACCGACAACCACAACACAGAGTGGAAGTCCTTCCTCTACTACGAATGCAGGGTGGGAGTCCTCTATTGCAAATGTGCGTGAGGGATATGAAGTGGCTCTGATAGCGGCATTGTTCTTTTTGGCCAAATGGCGAATGAGAGGAGTAAAAAGGGGAAAACCTAAGGGGAAAGTGGAAAACATATGAATGTAATGGGAAGCAAGGTGAATAAAAAACCTAATTATCATGCTAGTCATGGGGCTGCAGGTGGGTTGTGGGGCTGCTGGTCAAGGAAGGTGATGAACGGGATGTCGACGATGAATGTCCTCTGGATGAACTCCCACTTAGACTAGGGTTCCACAGTGTATAATATCTCAAAGGGTGTGGGAAAATATGAAGGATAAAATATCAAAGGCGGGAGAATAAAATTCAGAGGGAAGTGGTTTAGACTAAGTTGGAAAATGATTGAGAGGAAAAAACAATATTAAGATTTATTAAAATAATTAAAATAATGATAGTTACAATTGCAATATTTTACATGTAATATAGGGCGGTTTAAAGACTGATAGTTAAAATCGTCATATTTTACATGTAAAATGTGACAATTCTTAAATTGTCGTATTATGTTGTAAAAAGCGACGGTTTTAAACAACTGTCATATTAAAATCGTCACAATTTACATGATTGTTTGTAGTGTATTGGTTTGCATTAAGCAAGAGCAAAAGTATGGAATCCTTCTTAACAAAAGAATAAAACAAAGAACAAGGGAGAGAGAATCAACGGAACAAGCTACATGATCCAACATATCTACTAGGGAAACCCACAACAACAACCTTGTCACACCATGTGGGTCAGCTACATAGATTGAGTTAAAAACTAAATTACCAAGTATATCTCACCATGAGATCTGATAATGCCCATTTTTACTTCTTTTTGTGTGTTTATTGTCATGAATAAATAAACTCTTTCCTAGCTTTTATCTTGTTATATCCTCAAGTTAGTGTATTTTGTTTTGTTTTGTGTTTTAGTTGTTTTATGTTTGTTTTGCCTCTAGTATCTCTTTTAAGTGTGTTAAATAAGTTAATAGGAAACATTTGTGGTGGAGGAAAACAAGTAAGAACTCAAGGGAGTATTGATTTTAAAGCAAATACTCGCGTCGGGCACCACTGGAATCACGCCCAGTGCTTCAAATACATAATGTTGTCAAACTACCCAAGGCCGAGTGATGAAAACTGAGGTTCAGCGCTACAAGGCTGAGTGCTGGAAAGTGGGGCTGAACGCCATTCAATTCGTAAAACTTGGCCCTAAGCGTTGCTGAGACAAGATTGAGCATCGGCATCGTTGACATGTCAAAAAAATGGGTTTTTAATCTTGGAGAAACACTTTTGAGTGCTTGGAGAGCCTCTTGAAGGTTGCTAGGAGTGTTGGGAATCTCTCCCTCTCCTCCTTGGGTCTTCTTCTCCATTCATGGCGGTTTTCCCCCTTTTTGGGGTTGGAGAGGAAGATGGGTTGCGAATTGAAGATCGAGACGCGAATGGGAGGCGCAATTGGAGCATGGAGCAGTTGCCAAGAACCTTGGGAGAGGGCTTGCATCTTCTCTTTGGTTTCCATTTCTTCCCTATCTCTTCAATTTGTAAAACCTAGGTTCTCCACCATGGAGAGCTATACCTATTTGTTGAGATTAGATGTAATGAACTGATTTTTTGTGTATTGTGTGATGTTAATCCATATGATTTTCCATTTTTATGTTAGTATTTGATTTTCATGCTTAATGTTTGCTTTGGTTTGGCCACCCATGCATGATTTGTGGTTTTTAAGGTGTTGAAAATGTCTTTTGAATCTAGAACAAAAATTGAATGCCTAATGGAGCTTGTATCTAGGGATAATATATGATTCATTAGTAAGCTTAAGACTCTTGATCTTAATGCATGATTTCACTTGTTGAGGATTCAAGGAATTGGAACTTGATGAGTTATTATACACTCAAAGTCACTTGGAATAGGATTTGAGTATTCTTGTAAGTTTATTTTGACATGAAATTGGAATTGAGATGTTTGTGAATGAATGAGAATAAAGTGAATGAAATCTAGTCTTGACAATTGTATATAATATGTTAAATTTCTGTTGCACACCAACTGTTTGATAAAATACCAAAAGGAGTTTCTTTGTGTTTTTTTGAGCTTTGTTGTCTATTTGAGTTGTGAATTGTAAAATTTGTCATGTGTTGCACAAGTCCTTGTAGAGAGAATGGTATATTTATTACTTGCTACGTGCGACCGGTGCACTTGTCATTTTTCACCTAACAAGATCCCTTTTAATAATTTTCTCAAAGGCCTTTTGTGTTTTCCATTTATTCTTTTTCAACAGTGAAAAAAAACCAATCATAAAGCAAGGAATCTGGTTCACCCGAATTCTCCTTTTTCACTTTTTTCTCTACAGTTTTTGTTGCCTCCAATACTACACTTAAGACAGTAGCAGTTCCATCATCATGTTGAGTTCTTATATTATCAATCAATGCCTACAATATGCATAGGATATTTAAATGTAAGCTTCTGATAACAATATGCAGACAAAATATTAAAAAAATCATCTTAATCAATTCAACACAATAGTTTATAAATATGATATGCATGAAAGCTTTACAATTGTCTCTTTAAGTTCACATATTCAAGCAGTTAGATTCTACATACAAGAGCAAAAGTAAAAAATTTTAAGGTTTTGAATGATTTTTAGATGTGGTGTTAGAAATTTAATGTGAGTTAAAAGCTTTATATTGAATAAAAATGAATATGATTAATATGTAAGTGAAAAGAATTGTTTTAAGGTTTTAGATAGAAATGTTTTTAAGGTTTTACTAAAAAGTGATCTTATGATTTATTATATTATATGAATTTGTTTACCGTTAGAATTTCATATCCAAATGAAGGACTAATATATAACTAGAAAATTTATAAACCTATTACAAACCGAATTAAAGAATTTCTCATATGTATATGTATTTATATCTCACAAGTACACTTCATCTGCTAAGCAATGCAATGATTGCTTCCACAATCTTTCAACTCTTTAACCACCTTCAGTTTCACCTCCTTAAATCTTTTACATGGTTATTTAGATAAACTTAAAAGGGGTCAATTTTTTATAAGTTAAAATGAATTTATGTAAATATGTTTTTACAAATTAATTTTAGATGTGATGGGTACTTAGATTTTTCCATAATAACATCATGTCATCATAGCATTTTAGATTGCACCAATTTTATTGAATATCTTTTTACAAACATTATGTGTGCACAAGTTTTTATGTTAATTTAAAATCATTGCTCTAAAACCACAAGAAAGAAAAACCATGATACTATTGAGGGAAAGTATGCAAGTCCAAAATTTTGGACTTGGGTACAAGACTACTCAATAGAATGTCAACTAAGCTCACAACATAAATTATTTTTCAGAAATGAAATTGAATTTGATAAGCAACAACATCAAACAACAAAGGTTCATAAATGAAATTGAATTAACAATAGGCAGAACTCACATTAATTTTTCCAAGAAAAAGTTCCTTCTCCTCAGCAACAAGTTATAGATCATAAATTCCCATCCCTGCATGAAACGATAAACAACATAATGTTTTTGGTTTTTACACTTGACCAACAATCATGTTTCTTTTTCTCCAAATAAGTATGTTACTTGTCCTTTCTCTAGCTTAAGATAAAGTCTCAGATTCTATTTTATGAAATGCCACAGAATTTTGTAATCTAAGAAAGGATGTTTAAGAATAAATTATGCCCCGAAGAGGAATCAGAATAATAATGAACAGACATGTACTTGTAGCTAAAGTTGTTTAAGGTATTCAATAGCTTCATAAGCATCGGAGTCTTGTTAGTCTGCCACACAATAATCCTTCATAGTCAAAGAACAATGAATCGTGCAGCTCGCTAATCAAACATTGTAGAAGAAAAATTGAAAAAATTATAGATGGACTTCAATTCAATTTAGTGTCTAATTAACCAATAATAGTACAGTTTTTAAAACTGAACTGAATTACAATTCAGGTCAGTTAATATTATAAGTAGTTCAATTATTTCTAATTTTTATAGTATAGTTAACTGTAATTCAGTATGGTTACACTAACTTTGCCCATCCTAGTGATTTGCATAAGTTATGGCGAGGAATTTTTATGAATGCCTTTTATGACTTGATCAGAATGGATGAGCTGATGACACTGTGTTGTCTGTATATTATGCTAAATAGAATATGGGCTTGAATGTTGAAAATCTATCAATTTTTTGTGATATGAATGTTTTACGATTTTTTGCATTGTATGATATTAATAATTCACTTAGAGTTTATTATCAATATAATCGATTATTTGAATGAATTTAGGTATTACTTTCTCTTAATGAAATCTTTACTGCACTTTAACATTCATCACGTGCATATTCTTATAACAATTCAGCGATACACTTATTTACCACACACAAGTTCTAGAAGCACTAGATGAATTCACAAACAACAATATTAAGCTTGAAACTAATAAGCTTGAAACTAATACATAGTTCTATAATCTCATATATACTATAGAATTTTATATTTTCTATAAAAATTTAAAATTTAAACAATAATATTATTACAGAAACATGTTCGTTCACACTAAAAAAATTACATTAGTTTCTCTTGCCCAAACTTTAAATTTTTACTAATATATATATATATATATATAATTCAAAAATTATATATAATTATGACTCGTGACTTAAATAAAGTTCTAATAAAAAGTCAATGGTTATAATTTGTTTATAATTGTTCTAGCTAACTGGATCACGATTAATCAGTGAGAAGCATTTAGTAAATTAGTTTTATTACTTATCTCATCTCGTGTTCTCCTTTTAACCACCTATTTTCTTGTCTTTTCCTCTCCTCCTGAAACTGTCTCATTATGGCCTTTTACTCTCCTCCTTTTTTATTACCCAATGTTGCTTATCTTTACTAGTCATAAACACCCTTCCTTAAACAAACGGCACAATCCTTATCCTATTAGCGATCTAGTCAATCATTGGGCCTATTAGTGATCAGATCGGTCATTGGGTCTATCACTATACAACTCCCAAGCCTTAGCTTTAAGAAGCGTAAGGCTTGATAGTTTAGCCTATGTTCCACTACTGATCGGATCGATTATTGGGCTTATCACCACAAAGTCCCTCAAGTCTTAGCTTCAAGAAGCATGACTTGATAGTTCAGCCCTTGTTCCATTGGTGATCATATCGGCCATTGGGCCTATCACCAAACAAATCCCTAAGTCTTAACTTTAAGAAGCGTGAGGCTTGAATTATGAGCCTGGTTGGATGAGAAAAGCTCAAATAGTACGAGAAAAAGATGAAGCCTTGGTCACCTTAGACAAAATCAAGGATGAAATAACAAGGTTTTACTAATGGCTTTCAAGGAGTGATTGACCAAGCTATGGTCCTTCATCCCCCCTTGACTTTTCCTCCTTGGATCCTGCAAACATAGTCGTTGATGGCTAGATAGTGGACGAGTAGCTGCTTTATGCCCCTTATTATCTATGCTTAAACAACCCCTTTGGACTTGAATTAAAACTTTCCCTTTACTTCGATGTGCTTCACTCATACAGACTAAAATCTTTCTTTTGAATATTAATAACAATTAGACTACTTACTCGAAAGCTTACTCGTCGATGAACCAAGTTTCGAAAGAACATTTAGGAAAAATATTTCCCATTATCTTTAACGATTAGTTTCTCAAAAGCATACTTTTATGAACGAACAAAATATAACTTCACAAACGAAAAAGGGGCACGATTCGTGCGTGACAATGCATAGCCTTCCGCTATCAAGTTCCCTATGGAAAAATTTATTCGTACACCAATTTTGTAGAAATTAGCAAGCAGCCTTCTTGTAGCAATGACCTTAGGGAAATCCTAGGCAATTAGTACCCCCTTTGAGAAGATCCTAAAGTTTACCTTCACTTGAACAAAAAGCTTTATGGAAGCACAAATTCTACGTATAAGAATTTGGAAAAAACATAAACTTCATTTTAATTAACAAGAAGCACAAGGAGACACACACTCACCCTAGTAAACAGTCTTCGAGGGGGCATATAAACTCGACCCTCGTAAACAGTCGTTGTGGGGAGATGTATGCTCACCCTAGTTAACAGTCTTTGTGGTGAGATAAAAACTCGACCCTAATTAACAATCTTCATGGGGAGATAATAACTTGATCCTTGTTAACAATCTTCATGAGGAGATAATAACTCGATCCTTGTTAACAATCTTCATGGGAAGATAATAACTTAACCCTAGT
>Ga0099822_1003971_pt1 | contig 19134 bp, 19 predicted proteins | sample CowpeawhiteBW_FD_76839 | JGI IMG/M metagenome (GOLD analysis project Ga0099822, IMG submission 76839) | Root nodule microbial communities of legume samples collected from California USA - Cow pea white BW | ecosystem: Host-associated > Plants > Roots > Nodule | place: USA: California | collected...
AAAAAGAAAATTTGATTAAAGTCATGGAAACATGAATCAAACAAGAACTTAGGAAAATAAAAATCACAAAGATGATGAAATAAAAAAATATTATTTTAATTATAAAAAAAAAAAAGAAAACATAAATAAAAAAAAAAAAAAAAAAAGCGAAGTCATCTTATATTACAAATTATATCACACAGTCAAATGCCAACATCCTTTTAGACACTGTCTCTTCGAAACCACTGAATGTATACCTTCATTGGAGGGTATTTTGAAAATGGGGCATGACCATGAGCCAACTCAAGTGCCGTAATCCCAAAAGACCAAATATCAGCCCTGTTCAACATTTATGAACTTTAGCAATAACAATAACCTTTGGCCATTATTCAATCCCAATATAAACAAAAAGAGTCCATTGAACAAAGAAACAAACAAACCAGAAAGAATTGTAGTCAATTGAAACTACAACCTTTCATAAGCAATTCTGCATGATCAAGAGGGCTATTGAAAGAGCTCATACAAAGCTAATTTAGGCTTTTGAAAATAGCTTATGAACATTTTATAAGCTCTTCTCCTCAACCTATTCAATAAACTTCATGGAAAAGCCTATAAGAATACGCTTTTTTCAGCTTTTGTCAACCAGCTTCAAAGTTCACAGTCAAGAATTTGAGAAGCTCGCTCCCAAAGTCATACTAAATCATGCTTAATTAAACTATTTACCAAAAAACATTAAACCATTGCAGTACACTAGTCATGCCTTTAATAACACCCTTTAAGAAAATTAGTTATAAACAATAGGTTTGTATTGTTGTTCCAAAATTGTCGTCGTATATTTAAAGTTAAAGTAGTTGAGAGAGAGAAACTTAGGTGCCGTGAGCCCATGTTCTATCAAACCAGATCAAGTAAGAAAAACTTTTAGTAATTTGTTTCAAATATTTGATTAGGGTATTTTAGGGGAAAAAAATCAATTCATCATTCGATTACAAAGGAGTCTTATACTGAAAAAGGGGATAAAACAATTTTCTATAAAGGGCCTTATTAAACACGTTGGCAAAATCAAATGTTTTGAGTTAGCAGTGACAGAATGTACAATGTTAAGGTAATCGGCAGAGACAGCCAATAAGAAGATTAATTGGATGAATGACTGACTTAGAATTATAGCCACTTGAAGGTTGCAGAACCTCAGGAGCCATCCTGCGGGAGAAAGATGACAAGAACATATAATGTTACGCTGTACAGAGAGAGTGAATGAGAAACAAATGCTGTTATGAGATACCAGCAAGGGGTCCCCACAAAAGTGTTTCTGTAGCGCTGCCTGTCGCCGGCGTCGAACAAACAAGCGGCAACACCGAAGTCGGCGAGCTTGACGGCGCCGCTGCTGCCAAGTAAAATGTTGCCGGCTTTGACGTCCCGATGAATGTGGCCGTGGTGGTGGAGGTACTGCAGGGCCTTCAGAGTTTCTTTGAGGATGGATCCGATTGCCTCCTCCTCGAACCCCTCCGTGTACGCAATCTTCATGAGATGCAAACAGGAGCCCTCGTCCATGAACTGCATCACAACCCACAAACTCCGCTCCACAGCGAAGGAGCAGTATGCCTTCAGTACGTTCGGATGATCGACCAGGCTCATCATCTGCGCTTCCCTTCGCAAATCATCCTGTTGCAATATCAAACATCGATTAATTAACTGATTGATCAAATGCGTTATCAAAGAGCAGTGAGGAGGAAGAAGATAGGAACCAGATTGATGTCACAGCGATCGAGATCCATGCATTTGACGGCAACCACCTGGTTGAAGGGAAGATAGATGGCTCGGTAGACGGTGGCGGTGGCGCCATAACCAACTTCTTCTAGAAGCTTGTAGTCGGAAGGGTTGGTGGAGAAGTTTTGGCTCTGGTCATGACTCCCTCCCATTTGGTTCTACTCAACGAATTTGGTGATCTTGATAATTGATGCTGACAATGATGATGATGTTGTTCCAACAGAATCCATCACTGCTTCACCGCAATCAGAAGCCATTTTCATTTTCAGCGCACTGCTGCACACTTCTGGCTCACAAACCCATCATTGTTAATAAATTAATTAATCTCTTGGGCGATCGCTGGGTACTTCTTGTCACCAAACGCGAGTAGGAATCACTTTCAAACTACAACATAACAAAAAGTGCAGTCGAAAGGGTGTCACCAAACAGTCCCTAGACTAAAAAGGTTTATTCAAGAGTGCTATTCCTAAATTTATATCACATTTTAAACTTAGTATCTGAGTTCAAGAAAGAAAGTGGAAAATAAAAATTACCATTAAGTCTAATAATTATATCCTATTATGATTATGATTAAATTAACAGTAGGTGAGGTATCCGTGTTACGGGGTTTAACGTATTTGACTGAGGAATTACCCCTTTATAAATTAAAATATTTGTTGCGGCATTGTCTTGGGGTTCAGTTACAGTGGGCTTCTTCATCAACTAATTAAGCTTATGTTCCGTTCTGGTAGACAAAGATGGCACTAAGGAGGCAACACAGTTTGACTATAGATGAGAAGAACGTTGAACCCCAAGGTGACCTAAAGTTGCTTTTGGACCAGGAATTGGTGTACGTTTCCGGACATAGGGACATAACCCATATGCATCGTTAGTTAGACAATAAAGGAAGCTATTAACTTCCTGTTACAAACGTGGATGGCATAGCCTATATTACAATTATGGAAGAGTTGCATAACTGAAATTACACTTGTCAAAAGCTACAAATTAAGTCAATTTTAAGCAGATTGCTCACCTGCACAGTGCATAATTGCAATTTGCGTTGTGCAATTATGATCGCATTGATAACATTTTTTAATCCAGTTTTTTACAACAATATCCCGTAAGAAATTTATAGACTGTGATACATAGCTAAGAAAACTTCGTACACGGGATGAAGACTATTTCTTTCTACACGTCCATACTTTCTTTCTACACCTCCATAAGCAAGATGAAAAGACAAATTTACCCTCATCTTCTTGCCTCTTCCTTCACCATCACGCCTCTATACTTTCCTCCATCTCCACCCCATCTTCTTTCTCCACCTCCACCCTATGGTCTTCTTCTTTCTACAGCCCCTTCATTGCATAGAGTATGGTCGTAATTAATTCAAGTAAGGTGTGCCCCTTCATTCTTTCTACAATTCCACACAAAGTTCATTTTATCTTTAAAAGATCCATTCCAAACAATGTAGTCCGGATTGCACTCTTTATTTTGCACTTCGGATTGTACAATTCAGAATATAAAAGTTCAAATGAATTTATTGTCTTAGAATTTTGGATTAGAGGTGATGAACACATAAATTTTAAAAACTTTGATGAACACATAAATTTATTGTCTTAGGATTTTGGATTAGAGGTGATGTCAATCCTATATATATGGATTGGACTCATATTTCATTGGTAATGTATCTCCCCGGTGATCCCCAAGTGTCTCCTTAGGGTCATCTCCTCTAGGCCCAAAACCCTACATTACAACCCTAGGCCTAAATACCGCCCAAAAGAAACTTACTATATTTATTATAACCTAGATAGGCCTAATAGATTTGGGCTTGGGCCCACCTTTCACTGATGACATTCATCCTCTTGTAAGCTCTTGGCCATGGTTAGGGAGGTTCCCATCAAACCGTCTACGAACGAACGTTGTTGGGTGTTAATACCTTTCTCACACACAACTGATTCCCAGACTTGATCTAGTTTCATATACCATTCTTATTCTAGGTTTTTCTGTATTTTTCTTTAATAAACTATAGTGTCCATGAGAAGTAGCCACCACTATGACAAAACATTAAGATTTAATAAAGCTTTTTGTTTGTACTTTATGTAGTACTCATATAACTCTACCGATCATTATATCATGTGTTCAACTAGATTGAGTTTTTTTATCACGTTATGCAAAGGGAGATTATGATAAATGAGAATATCTAATTGCATGTAATATCCCATTTGAACTTGGTGGTTATTTTCACTAGAGGTGTCAATTTGGCCCAACTCACATAGCTTGGCCCTGGCCTATGTGGGCTGGGGCCAAAAAAGCCCACATGGAAAAAAGCCCCCATCAAAGAAGCCCATAGGGCCAAAAACCCTACAAAAGCATTGTGGGTCAGGGCTAACCCATGGGCTTTCATCTTCATAATATATGGGATATGCCTAACGACCCGGACAAGCACGACGACCCGAATAGGCCGACGACCTCGAGAAGCACGATGACCCATACGGGCTCGATGACCCAGACGGGTCCAACGAACCAAATGGGCCTAACGACTCGATCATGCCTGACGATCCAAACAGGCTAGAGGATCCAATTGGGTCGACTATCCGGCTAGGCCTGACGATCCGAACGAGTCAAACGAATCGGATAGGCTCGATAACCCAGATGGGCCCGACGACTAGGACGGGCTCGACGACATGATGACCAGGACAAGCCCAACGACCCAAATAGGCTTGACGATCTAGATGGGCTCAATGACACGGACGGGCCCGACGACCGAGACGGGCGTGACAACCCATACGACTAGGACAGGTCTGATGAATAGGCGGGTCCAACGACCTAGACGAGCGTAACGACCCATACGACTCGGATGGGCCCGACGACACGGACGAACCAGACGACCCAAACAAGCCTGATGACCTGAACATGCTAGACGACCCGGATGGGCCCGACAACCCGGACGTGCCAAACAACTCTGACGAGAAAGACTATCCAGACAGGCCCGATGATTCGGATGAGACCGATAATCCAAATGAGACTAACGACCATAATGGGCACGACAATCAAGATAAACCTGATGACTTGGCCATGCCCAACGACCCGGACATGCCTGACGACCCATGCGGGCCCATCGATATGAACCCTTCGGACCTGTCCGAGTCGTTGCGCCCTTCCAGGTCATTAGGCTCGTCCGAGTCGTTGTTCCCTTCCAAGTCGTTGGGCCCATCTGGGTTGTCTGGCTCGACCGTGTCGTCAAGCCCATTTGGATCGTATCCGGGTCATCAGGCCCTTCTAGGTCATTGGGCCCATTCGGGTCATCGGATCCGTCCGGGTCGTTCGGATAGTCGTGCTCATCCAAGTCGTCGGATCCGGCCCGGTCGTCAGGCCCGTCTGTGTCAACGAGGTTGTTTGGATCGTCGAGCTTGTCTGAGTTGTCGGGCCTGTTCCGGTCCTTAGACCCGTCCATGTCGTCGGGCCCTTTCGGGTAGTTGGGCTTGTTTGGCTCGTCGAACTTGTCTAGATTGTCGAGCCCGTTAGGGTCATTAGGTCCGTTCGGATCGTCTAGCCTGTCCGTGTCGTCTAGCCCGTCTGGGTCGTCGGGCCCGTCCGAGTCATCGGGCATATTCGCGTCGTCGGGCCCGTTCGCGTCGTCCAGCCCCTCCGCTCGTTCTGGTTATCGTACCCGTTTGGATTGTTGGGATCGTCTCGATCATTAGGCCTATTCAAATTGTCGGGCCCGTCAGGGTCGTCGGTCTCGTCCTTTTCATCAGGGTTGTTCCGCCCGTTCAGATCGTCGTGCTTGTTCGGGTCGTTGGGTTCGCTTAGATCGTCAGGCCTGTCCTGGTCGTTGTGCCCGTCCGGATCATCGAGTCCGTTCGGTTTTTAGGGCAATTCCGTTTCGTTGGGCCTATTCGGATCGTCGGGCCCGTCCAGGTCAGCGTGCTTGTCTGGGTCGTCAGGCCTGTCAAGCCTCTCGGTGTCATCAAGCACGTCTAGGTCTTCAGACCCATCCAGTTTCTCGATTTGGGTCTTCTAGCTTAATATAGTATTATTTGGTGGGCCTAACCCACCTTAGCCCTAGCCCTAACCCACTAGAGAGGGGGCTTTGGGGGCTGGGGCTTTTTTTTGCCCCCTCATTTAGGGCCCCCCTAAAAAGGGGCTTTTTGAAAAGTGGGTCAGGACTGGCCCATGGGCTAAGGGCCAAATTGACACCTCTAATTTTCACAAGGTAGAGATTATGAGTTTAGTCTTCTCAAATTTTGACATAAAGTACAATAGTGAAATGAGTCTTTCAAGGAGTAATTGTATTTCCTTTATGTTTTGTGGGCTTCCTATTTCGACAAATGCCTAACCTTTATCATGGATTGCACAATTGTCCAGTTTGTCAACATGAAGCATAATAATTTTCCTTTCCCACCCTGAACACCACTTCCAGGGATTCAACCTCATATTGTATGTTCTCAACGTAGTGAATACTTCTATCAAGACAATTACATGTTGTTAGCATGAATATGATTACCATGTCATTGCCATGCACCTCCATACTTTGACCTATCAGGTACTTAAACACCTTACCCACGAGTCTCTAGCAAGTAGCACTTGCATTAAATTTCACTAACCTAAAATGGTTAGAAAATATTCTAAGATACATCTACTGGATTAAATATTCACATATTAAAGGTATTTATAGCCAATCTCATGTTACTAGTTTTATCACTTGAATCATAGGGCTAAAAAATCCTATAAATACACATAATATTTCATTGGAAATACTCACTCACTCATACTCGTTCTCTCTTATTCAAAAAATCCAAACTCTCTTATTGACTTGATCATTAGGGAGTCTTTTGCAAGTGGATCTTCCCTTGTGTTCCAACCCTCCAAAGCATCCAATCATGACATGTTAAAGCTTCCAAAATGTTACACCTGTCTGAAGCTCCATGCTCAGGATCCGGGTAAGAAAATTTGGCACCCATCATTAGGCCCAATAAAACATTACTAGACACATGAGATGGAGTTCAAACCTAGTGACGACCCTTTAGAATTAAATGCAAATGGTAATCCAAAAAAACAAGGAGCAACACAAACACTATAACTCTGAGGTTGAAGCCATGTGCGCTTAACATAGGCATACCTCCAAGTGTTAAACCAAAAGTTGATCAGCTTGGAGAATAGGAATCCCTTCAATGGGGTCATGGACCTTTGCATGCCAGAAAACCTTTACGAGAAAGGCCAACGCAATTCTCAGACAAAGTGTAGTCCGCCATTTCCACAAGACTCCCGTGAGAGTCATGACCGATCAACTTGACGCAGATCCCTCATGGATGGTTCCCACCACTCAAAACGAGATCATGGCAAGTGAAGACACTGTAGCCCCTACTAGGATAGAGAGTCATCAGAATCTCAAAATTCTACTTGACATCTTTATAGGTGAGTAAATTTTGTAGAACGTCGAGCTTCCCGAGTACACCCTCAAAATTTTCGAGAGAGGACAAATTTATCATGCCCACCTAAAGTCGAAAATTTTCATCCTTTCACAACAAAGGTAGCCCGAATCAACATTCCAAAGGGGATTCTCTCCAACATTCGCAAGTACGATGAAACGACTGATTTAGCTACCCATCTGAAAGATATTTGATCCAGGTTAGTATTCATACTTAGGATAAAAGTGTTTTTAACAGGTTGTTTCCTAGCACATTAGATGAATTGACTTTGGACTGGTACTATACGATGCCCACGTACTCGATGGACTATTTTAAAGTGTTAAGCGCTATGTCCAGTCAGTTCGCGGCTCGCAAAATGGTGCCTACCTCATTGGCCGCCTTGAAGTACATAGAGTATAGGGAAAATAAGACCCTCAGGCAGTTCATGGAGAGGTTCACTGCCACAACAACCACGATCCCATACCTCACTCCATCCATTATCATGCATTTGATCAGTGGTCTCCAACTCGGACCTTTGTCTGATTCCCTCTTCATAGAAAGGCTAGATAACATGGACGACCTGAGAGAAAGAGATGACAAGTACTTGGCCATTGAAGAGAACAAACTAAAGAGGGCGAAAAAGCTAGTATCCCAACAAGAGGAAAATTCAGGAAGAATAATACTAATGATTGGACTACGTCTTGGTACAACCAGTACACTCCCTTGTATGCTAGTATAGATATCATACTCATGGAAGCGTGCAAGAGAGTGTTTCTACCACTAGAGCATAAAATACACCATAGGTAAACTTTAACATCTAATGGATCTCATCGAAGAGTTGGTCCACTCCAACGCTTTGCCCACTTTATTCAATAGGGAGCTAGCGGTTGAAGCAACGACAAGGAGGATGATGTTGAGGTAGAGGATGTGGTGGCTACATAGTGCAAGTACGTGGACAATTGAACCAGCTCAACATGGTCCATGTCATCCTGGGATTTGAGCTCGTCCCAGCTCATAGGTCGTTTCACCTCCCACAAACTACTAATTCAAAACCATGTCGTCCATGCTTAACCTAACCCCGCTAAAGTAAGGAGAAGCATTCACAATATCGCTAAAGGTTTCGTCGGAGGGGAAAGCTCCTAAGTGGCACCAAAGAGGTACTAAAGGAGTATCAACTCCGTGAGCCAATTCCCACCACAACGCTTACCTCCTATAACTTTCTCTAATGAGGACTTTTGCATATATGACCTGGATCAAGACGATCTGCTCTTCATCACAACAACCATTGTCAACTATCGAGTGCACAAGATTTTGATTCACCAAGGTAGCCGATCGATTTCCTATTTTGGCACACCTTCAAAGAGTTAGACATCAACATTAACATGATTCAGCCTTACCTAGAACCCCTACTCGGTTTCACCAGAGAACGCGTCCACACCAAAGTATATATTGATTTATTTACGACCTTTGGGATGCGAATGGCCCACCGCACTGATAACACTGTCGTTGACGCGATCAAATTAATACTACTAAACTATAGCAACTTCAATATTGCTAAGATAGTAGTTAAGGAAATAGAAATGGTAAAGTTAACCCAAAGTCGTCTCCCAACGAACACGAAATTGATTTTTAACAAGTTAGTTCTTATAAAATCTATACAAAACAGTTAGTCAAATAAAATAATAAAAATATGAGAGATAAAGATAAAAAGATAAAATAAGATAAAACTAATAGTAAAGAAAAATAGGTCGATTCCACTGCTTTTTCAAAATAGAATTCATCATTGGTTTTTTAAAGATTATTGTTATTGATTTCTTGTTTAAGACTTCAAATTAATCAATGTAACTTCTCAATTAATTTGTTGACGTCCTTACTTTCAACCAAAGTAACTTCTCAATCAAAGGCAAAAACTTTGTAGATTAATCTTAGTAAATTTAAGGTTTAATTACTCGTAAGGTACACAGTTTGGTGCTAGTGTGTCAAATTGGTACTCAGTTTTAAAAAAGTGTCAATTGCGTACCCAAATACGTTTATGTGCATCAAGTAAGTCCAATTATTTAGACGCCGTTACAATGGTTAACGTTGACTGGTTTAAGTTGGTCTAAGAAGCAATTTTAGAACACGTGGCCATCATACAATTGTTGACGTGGATATTGGTAGATTTTTTACGTTAATTATAGAAGTGAAAAATGAAATACGAAATTTGGTAAAGTTTTTTTCGAGTTCGAAGAACAGAGATAGAGAGGAGAAGACGACACGTACGCGAATCGAATCGTAGGCTTTCATTGGCATTCAGTGGTTTATCGAAGGCATCATTGAGAGCGACGTGGGTTGAGTGGTGGAAGAAAGGTATGTGTTCCTGACTGTGATTGGTTTCATTGCTCATTTTAGGGTTTCATTCGTTTGTTTGAGATTGTGATAAGTTTTGGGGTTTATTCAATGTGTTTGATGTTTTTTGTACTTTCATTGTTTTGCTTTTCTTATTTGTAATGCGGTGCAGTCAGATTACTATATTCGTTTGGTCCCCCACTATATGTGACGGTGACGGTGTTAAGTTTACTGTGTGGTCCCCCTTTGTTCATTTTGTCGCTGTCTTGGTGTGTTGGTGGTATGGTTTGTAATTTGTGTTTGATAGTTTGGGCATTTTCATATGTGACAAGGATATATAGATAGGAATATAGCAGTTGAGATGGACGAAAATTTCGAAGTGGTTTTTCACCATGGGGGAAGGTTTGTAAATGATGGGTCACTGAAATACATTAGAGAGAGTAGTATTTTATCATGTGACCTAGACATATGGAGTTACTTTGAGATAATGTCAATTTTGAGGGAAATGGGTTACGTGAATGTCAAAGAATTGTGGTATTCAGTAGGTGGAGGTCATGACTATGCACATGAGCTGTTAAGGTCAAATCCAGGTTCCACTGTCAAATTCCATGTTGATGAGAATGAGGGCAATCCAATTTTCAAACGACTATATGTAGGCCTGAAGGCTTGTAAAGGTAGCTTCTTCTGTTGTAGGCCTACAATTGGTGTAGATGGTTGTTTTCTGAAGGGAAAATATGGGGGAAAACTGTTAACAGCTGTGGGCAGAGATGGAAATGACCCAATGCTTCCATTGGCATACGTAGTGGTAGAATTAGAGAATAAGGAAACATGGACATGGTTTCTTGATTTGATGATAGAAGACCTAGGAGGACCTGAAATTTGTTCGAAAATCACTTTCATGTCAGACCAACAAAAAGTAAGTAACTATATTCCCCTCCTATTTTAATGTTTAATTGTGAGTCCTAATTATTTTACAAATCAGTTGTTATGCACTCAAAATTGTAGGGACTGCTTCCAGCATTGCAAGAATTGTTGCCTGGTGTGGATCAAAGATTTTGTGTATGTCATATATACTCCAATTTCAGGAAAAAATTCCTAGGCAAAAATCTAAAGCGTCTATTGTGGAAAGCAGCATATGCCACACACCCTCAAGCATGGGAGGTTGTGACGAGGGACATTAAAGAGTTGAATGTTGATGCATTTAAGCATCTGATACAAATTCCCCCAAGGCATGTTTTAAATAATGTTTTTATGTAACCATCTGATACAAATACCTGGTGTAAATTGTTTTTAATTTAAACTGTTTTTTTTTTCTACAAGCAGATTTTGTTCCAAGTCTCGATTTACATCAAGGCCAGCATCTGACACTGTTGTCAACAACATGTCTGAGGGTTTCAATAGCACAATAGTGGATTCTAGGAGTAAACCCATTATAACCATGATGGAAGAAATTCGAATGTATCTGATGTAGAGATGGGCTTCCAATAGAAAGAAGGTAAATGCATTTCATGGTTCTATTTGCCCAAAATTTAAAGATAGACTAGAGAAGGAAGCAAACAAGACCAAATATTGGTTACCAAGGTAAACATATTTGATGGAACTAATTGCAATGTTGTTTGATTAAATCTGACTATGTTGTGGCTTTTATTTAATTAGATTTTGTATTCATTGCAGTTGGTCTGGACAAAAACTATTTGAGGTCAGCCATACTTCTATGATTGGGGAGAAATTTGTGGTGGATTTAGACAAACAAGAGTGTAGCTGCAGGAAATGGACCATAACAGCAATTCCCTACTGTCACGCACTGAGTGCCATCCGATTTCTGAATTTGAATGCAGAGGATTATCTCCCACACTGGTTTTTAAAGTCAACATACGAGGAGACCTATTTGTCAATGATATATCATGTGAATGGAATATGTCTTATGATGATGTGTTACCTCCTGCTAAAAGAGTGATGTCTGGAAGACCAAAAAAGAAACGAAGGTTGGAGTTTTGGGAGCTGAGGAAGGATGACACACAAGTGAGGCAAGGTGGAACACATAAAAGATGTGCGATTTGCAGAGCACTTGGACATAAAAGAAATACTTGTCCTCAGGCACCTCCAACAGAGCAGCAACTAACTCCAATAGCTACACAAGAAGGAACAACACCTACTGTACAAACTCAAGCAAATCAGCCAACTGATTCACTTCAATCAAGTCAACCTACTCAACCTACTCAGCCAACTGATATGAGTGGTGCTCAGCAAAGTCAAATTACTACATTTGAACTAGTTGTGCCAGCAACAACAAATCAGCAGCCAAGACACCCTACCCAGCCAACCCAAAATTCTTTATGCCAATAGACTCAAGTACCTCAACCAAGTCAAATTACTTCAACCAATCAAATTCAACTAACAACAACTACCACTTTCAGAGAAAAAATGTCATTTAGAAAGGGACCAATCACAAAGCCATGAAGAAATTAGGGCATAATTGTTTTATTTTGGAACATCAATATGTATTTGTTGTTATTTACAAACTTAATGTTGTTATTTTACAATGTAGTATTGTTATTTTGGAAGCACCTTTACTTAGTGTTGTTATTTACAAACTCAGTAGATGATACGATCCTATCCAAGAAAGAGTATGATCGTTTCTGAATTTGAATCCTCAAGAGGCACAACACGAATAAATCAGAGAAAAACGCAGAATAAGATAGAGATGGAGGACGCCACAATCTAGCAGATTGATAAGTCAAGTGAAGATTCACCACAAAGATGTTAATCTTTGATAAGAACCGGAGGCCTAAGCCAAGAACAAAGAGAATCCTCTCTTTAATGAAATCAAATTCAATATATGACTAAAAGTGTCTACATTGTTTTTGGTACCTCTATATATAGGCACATTTAAGAAAACCTAAGAACCCTACAAGAAGGCCCAAGCCCAAAACATAAAAACATAAACTAATTTATAAAAGAAAGTGCAAAGCCCAAAAACATAGAACATAACTAATTTCTAAGAGGAAACCAAAAGTCTAAAAACATAAACTAATTTTCCTAAAAATTATCCTTCAAATGTGCTTCAAGCCATGATCTTCATATTCTCTGAGTTGCAGATTGCTTGTAGCATCAGGAGCCTTGAATAATTTTGATCTTTCAATCTCTTGCTCCTTGCTCTTGTCATATGTCATTTAAATTGTAAAGGTTCATTTTTAAGTTCTTCTTGTATGGAATCTTGGGATAGTCCTCTATCATTCCCTCCTTCTTGAAGATAATTGGTCCTTAAATTTTTACCACTTAAAGTTTAAGAGATAGTCCTCTATCATACCCTCCTTCTTAAAATGAATTTGTCCTCAAATTCGTCTCATTTGAAGATTCCTTATCATTCTCCCTTGTTTGGAGAGAATTCGACTCTAATTCTAGAAGGTCCTACGCACAAACACAAACATAAATAAAATATAAAATAAAATACTAGAAATTCTACTAAAATGAGATTTGGATCCTGAAAGAGGTCAATATCTTATTATCAAAGATTTTGGAGGTCTGCCTCTAGGGTCAAATACCCATACACAAATCATCAAACAATTTTAAATTAAAGATAAAATGCTCAAAGAAAAGAAAAGGAATATTGCTCAAACAAACAACCCAATTATAGGAATGACTTTGATCACCCATAGGTTTGTTAGAAATGGGTAAACAAGTTAATTCATAAGCATATATTTCTAAGCTTGTGTCTTTTTTTATCATCATTTCGTCTTCCCATTGTTGATCTCCTTGTTGCTTGATGAATAAGTCTTCCCTAAGTATCTTTTCTTCTTTCCATTGTTGATGTCATTGCTCTTTGATGAATAATTCGTCCATAGGCAATAAAACAATAAGAGGAAAGTTAATACCTTTTTTCATTGACAATTCATAATGCTCTCGTACTTCTTTCTCTTTTTCTCTCTTTTCTTGCTTCTCTCTTTTTCTATTCTCTTCTTTCTTTACTTTTTCTTGCTCTTCTTTCTCTCTTTTTTCTCTTCTTTCTCTTCTTTCTCACTCTTTTCTTTCTCTTCTTGTTCTCTCTTTTCTTTCTCGTCTCTTTCTCTCTTTTCCTTTGCTTCATTTTCTATAAGTGTTTCCTTCTCATGGGCTCTTTTTAACTTTTGTTCTTGCCTTCTTTTCAATACATCTATATTTGCATTGTCCTTTCTTCCTCCTCTCTCAAGTATGAAATATAGTTCTTGAGGTCTTCATGAGTCATGGGACTTGCATCCCCATTAGGACCTTGATGAGTTTCATGCCCATAGCCTTCACATTTGGATCATCTTAGTGTACTTGTCTTTGGCAATGATTTTCTATCAGGATTGTGCTTCCGGTTAATACTAGCAATCTTGCCATTTAGCTTTATAATTCTGGATTCCAAGGCATTGGCGTCCTCTACCAAGGCTTCATAAACACTAGGTGTATCTCTACGTGTCACTCTCTTGGTACATTCAAGTCCTCCAACCAAATGATCCTGCTTAGGAGTAAGATAATTTAAACCATATGTTAAACCAATTCTAGAAGGATGCCTTTGTGGAAACATGTTGCATTACTCAATATTGCTAGTTCCTGTAAGAAAATGTTAGTATAATAAAATATATTTAGGATCTCACCACTCTTCTAAGTGATTCTATCAAATTCTCAGTTGTGTATCACACTTATAGGCTTTTTCTTGAATGTACTCTCTTACCTTTTACCACTCAAATTCCCTTCAGGCCTTGGCAAATAACTCTAGTAGCTTAAGCAAAGAGTGAACAAACAAAGTGAAAAACATTGCGAGATCTAAGTCTTGACTCAAGAGGTTAAAGAAAATACAAAACTTTAGACAAAACGTTCAAGGAATTTTAAAAACACAAAACAAGAAAATTAAAATTAGAAAATAATAGGACTACCAAAGAGATTTAAAGAAGACAATACGGAGACTCTAAGAAAAGACTAATTGCAAGTAGATATCAATAAACCACAAATAAAATTGTAACAAAAAGTTATGTTGAACTCCTTTTTTTATCCCTTTTATTTCAATATATATTTGTTTCCTTTTGACTTTGATCCACAATTTTTTTTGTTGTACTTTTTTTAGATCCTTTTTTTTCAATATATATTTGTTTCCGTTTGACTTTGATCCACAATTTTTTTTCTTTTTGCAGTTCAACAAAAAACACAAAATAAACAATTTATCCTTCAAACCCCCATACTTATATAAATCAAAGTAAGTGCACTTGCAAATCCCAAACACAAAAACGAATAATTTCCATGAATCAAATGTAGAAATTCACAATTTAAACATAGAACAGAAAAGAAAAAAAAATGCAAAATAAAAAAATTCAACCAAATTGGAAACAACTTTAGGGGTTTTATTCCTTACAAATGAAACAAACAAAATTTAAAACAAAATACAAAACAAACAGACATTGAAAAATTGTAGTTTTTTTTTCATATGACAGAAAAATAACATAGAAGAGGAAATTCAAATCAGAACCTTGCTCTATATACCAAATGATACGATCCTATCCAGGAAAGAGTATGATCGTTTCTGAATTTGAATCCTCAAGAGGCACGACACGAATAAATTAGAGAAGAACACAGAAGAAGACAAAGATGGAGGATACCGCAATCTAGCAGATTGATAAGTCAAGTGAAGATTCACCACAAAGATGTTAATCTTTGATAAGAATCGGAGGCCTGAGCCAAGAACAAAGAGAATCATCTCTTTAATGAAATCAAATTCAATATATGACTAAAAGTGTCTACATTGTTTTTGGTACCTCTATATATAGGTACATAAGTTTAAGAAAACCTAAGAACTCTACAAGAAGGCCCAAGCCCAAAACATAAAAACATAGACTAATTTATAAAAGAAAGCGCAAAGCCGAAAAACATAGAACATAACTAATTTCTAAGAGGAAACCAAAAGTCTAAAAACATAAACTAATTTTCCTAAAAATTATCCTTCAAATGTGCTTCAAGCCATGATCTTCATATTCTTTGAATTTCAGATTGCTTGTAGCATCAGGAGCCTTGAATAGTTTTGATCTTTCAATCTCTTGCTCCTTGCCCTTGTCATATGTCCTTTAAATTGTAAAGGTTCATCTTCAAGTTCTTCTTGTATGGAATCTTGGGATAGTCCTCTATCAGTAGAGGGTATTTGAAGAACAATATTATGTAGTCAAATGGCATTCTGAACCACTTTAATATTATTTGTTTTCTCTTATGGGCACCTTATCTTCATTATCAAATATTGTTAAGTGTGAATAAATCAAAAACTGAGTCAGTATACAATATCACTCAAGCTTCTCATTCATTCAATAACAATTCGTTACAACATTACAGTGCTACTTACTGAAACAATCACTCTAACAACATTTCAGTAGCCCTTTTGTACTAACTTACAAACTAATATTACATTAACGAAAAGCAAAAACATTATTATCACACTTAAAATTTTAACCCATTTATCAGAAATCACAAGTGCTTTTTCCAGGCTATAAATCTTTCTCCTTTGTCTCCCAATGGTAGCATCTTTTTCATCTCCATTATCTCCATTCAACCATTTGAAGTAATTGCACCCTTTAAATACCTCATTCCCACCACTCCGCTGTTTGCAACAACTAAGAATCCAACATTAATACAAAACAGTCAATGCTAATTAAAGATTCAATCAAAATTAAATTAAAATCATACATCTACTCCAACCTTATAATTAGGACAACCCCAAAATTGTTTTCCAACATTCCTAACTATTTAGCCACTCTCAACACAGCAATCTCCCCACAAAAGCAAAGAGGGGATTCACCCAACACCCTATACGAACCACTAGTGGAGGAGACACTTTGCTTCTGCGAACCCCACGAATAACATGAACACCCTTCATTGCGAGACATTGTAGATTCACCAACAATGACCTCTTCGAATCAACAATGAACTGCAAACTAGAAGAAAGAAGGCAAAGGAGATGAAGCAGAGGAAGAAATTAGCGAAAACCTAGTTCCTCAATTAGGGCACAACACACTGATTTTTAAATATACCAAACCACGTCATTGTACAATTATTTTTTCAAGCACAACTGCTTTTTAAATTGACACGTATCCGTTCGTAATTGCCACATCATCACATTCTTAACGCCGTTTGTCACAATTTAATGGGATGGACTCAATTGATGCACATAAACGTATTTGGGTATGCAATTGACACTTTTTTAAAACCGGGTACCAATTTGACACACTAGCATAAAACTAGGTACCTTACGAGTAATTAAACCTAAATTTAACCAAAGTAAGTCCTCAATTAAATATTACTAATCCTAATCATGTCCATTTTTTTACCTCTTATATATAGTAAAAAGCTAATTAACCAAAGTAACTTCTCGATTAATTCTAATATAAGTTTTCACCTTTAATCAAAGTAACTTCTCAATCATTAGCAAAAACTCATGCAATCATATGAAAGTTTCTAAAATTAATCAAAGTAACTTCTCAATTAAAATTTAAGAACCCTTGGACTCATACGATTATTATGTTATGTAGATTTAACACCATGCTAACTTGCTACAATGTAAAAATCATTACTTTTACTAAATTAAGACCTAAAAGACATAGATGAAAATAAATCTTAACAAGAATCAAAAGAATAAACAAATTAATTGATCTAACCTTAGAATTCAATTAAGAAATTACAATGGAATTAACCAAAGAAGTTTAGAACTCCATGAATGCAAAAGTAAAATAAAAATAGAAGATGAATAGAGAGAGAAAAAAGAAACGAAATTAGGCCCCCCTTAAGGGTTCCTAAACTCCGAAGTCCCGAGCTTATTTTTCTCTGCTTCCCCCTTGGTCTCTTTATATAGGACTTGGAATGGACTTTTCAATTGCTAAAATCTTTTGTCTCTTGATATAATATTTCTCAAATAATTAAAAGATTTTATTAATTTCTAAAATATTTGGAAGATTTTCTCTATTGATAATTTGAGATATACCAAAGATAATTCATTAAAAATCTTTAATTAATTATTTAGCAACTTAATTTCTGTCCAATTTCCAATTCTGCCTCTCTTGTTTTACCATTTGACCAACATTGACCAGAATCTGCAATGTTTGACTAGTCTTTGAATGATTAACCAGAGTTGACTCGTTGATTGTGAATAACAAATTAACACGTGACCTCTTATTCTTCTCCCTCATCAGTCCAAATCTCTCTCTCCTCTCTTAGGGTTTCCTGCCACTGGATGCTTGCTAACATGAAGTATGGTGGTTTCACAATAGTTGTTGCATCACTCTTCTTCTTCTCCAGTGATGTGGCTGCGACAGTTCAGGTTTCTGACAAGCAGATGCGTGAAGATCCTGCAGGTGTTGCTGCAAATTTGCGTGGCTTCCATGGCTCACGGTTTTCGGCATGGTGATGACTGAAGGTGCAACTCTGATTCGTGGTGAATGTGGATGCGCTGATTTGTGGATTCAGGCGTGATGCAGAGGGAATCCATTATTCTATTGGAGCGTGAATGAAGCTCCATCAATGGTGGTTTTGCACAGTGGCTACTAGTGACGACGTCATCTTGGATGGTTCGAATAGGCGCAGGTTTCATGGTGATAATGACCTGTTGGTGCTTGACTCATGGTGTGCGCGAATTTGGTTCGCGTTTTTCTCTCGCTGCTCGTGCATTCGTAGTGATTTGCAGTGGTTTTCGTTTCCAACAAGGTGCTATGATGTTGCGTCTTGCTACAATGGTGGTGGCGGTGTAGTGGTTGTCGACTTGTAATGGTGGTTTCCATGGCTGCTTAGAGTTGCTGATGGGAGAGATGAAGGTTGATGATGATGATGACGTGGCAGCATATGGTTGGCCAATTTAGTGATTAGAGGATCATGACACGCGTCATCATGTGGTTGGACAGATTTGAAAGTTTGGAATTGCCACATGGCAACATCTGAGTGCCTCTTATTAATGAGTGGAGAAAAGGGTGCAACTTAGTAGAAACTAGAAGTGCAGAACAAATTTTTGTATGGCCCATTTGGAAAGAGGGGAGTGTATAAGTAGTGTATGGGGTGCACAAGTGATTTATTTAAAGGTGGTTTGTAACTTCAATCAATTTATTTTTCCACCTTAAATGAGCTAAATCTTAAATTCAGCTACAGCAACAAACGTTAGAATATCCAAAAATAATTTAGGCAGCTAAAAATCACTTTTATCACACAAGTTCAAATAGCCTAATTATCAGAATTGTAAATTAAATCACTCTTTAAGCACACAAATTCAATTAAATACTCAAAATTAAACATTAAATGACGCCATATGTGCCTCTACTAGCCCGACAAGCACCAATGAGTCACCCTAGGTAACAATGATAGAGCGACCCACCTCACTACAGATAGAGCCTCACCGCGACATATAATGCAATCATGTTGACCAATGTTTCCAGATTACATATAACACTATCGTTGACGCGATCAAATTAATACTACTAAGCTATAACAACTTCAATATTGTTAAGAAAGTAGTCAACAAAATAGAAAGGGTAAAGTAACCATAAGTCGTCTCCCAACGAACATGGATTTGATTTTTAACAAATTAGTTCTTATAAAATCTATACAAAAGAGTTAGTCAAATAAAATAATAAAAATATGGGAGGATTAAGATAAACAAGAAAGAAATAGGAAAGATAAAAAGAGATAAAAA
>Ga0099822_1003972_pt1 | contig 19133 bp, 14 predicted proteins | sample CowpeawhiteBW_FD_76839 | JGI IMG/M metagenome (GOLD analysis project Ga0099822, IMG submission 76839) | Root nodule microbial communities of legume samples collected from California USA - Cow pea white BW | ecosystem: Host-associated > Plants > Roots > Nodule | place: USA: California | collected...
AGTGGACTCTTGAATTGAAATAAAACGAATTATGAGAAAGAGGTATATTTTGGCAAGTTATAAGAGGGATTTGCAACTTAAACTTCAAGCATTGACTTAAGGAAATAGAAATGTAGAAGAGTACTATAAGGAGATTGTGGTGACCATGCTTAGAGCTGGAATGAATGAAGAAAATGAAACAACCATGGCTAGGTTTTTGAATAGATTAAACCATGATATTATGGATGTTTTGGAGTTGCATGAGTATGTTGAATTGGATGATTTATTTCATAAGTTTATTCAAGTGGAATAACAACTTAAGAGAAAGGAAACCATTAGGAGGAGCTTTTACAATAATAATACTTCTAATAAAAGGGATAAGGTTGTAAAGGATAAAGGAGTTCCCTCAAGTTCAACCACATCTTCACATGAAAAGTCACCTAAGAGGTATAATAATTCACCACCTAAAAGGAAGAGTAGTGAGATAAAATGTTTTAAGTGTTTGGGAAGAGGACACTATGCTTTTGAATGTCCAACAAAAGAGAATATGGTCAAGTTAATAAATGGAGAAATAGATAGTGAACCTTCAAGTGAAGAAGAGAAAGAAGACGAAAAGAGGGAGGTGGATGCATTGAAGGGTGATTTGTTGATGATTATAAGGCTTATGGGAAGTAAGACGCAAGCTTTGGACCAAACCCAAAGAGAAAATAATTTCCATACTAGATGTTTCATTCAAGGGAAAATATGTTCATGCATTGTTGATTGAGGAAGTTGGACCATTGTACCTAGCTCAAGACTAAATACCAAATTGAATTTGGAGACAAAACTCCACCCAAGGCCATTCAAACTTCAATGGCTTAGTGAAGAAGGAGAGATGATAGTGAGCAAGCAAGTGGAAGTAAGCCTATCCATAAGACAATATAATGACACAATCTTGTGTGATGTGGTTCCCATGGAGGCAACTCACATTATTTTAGGGAGGCCATGGTAGTTTGACACCAAAGTCATCCATGAAAACTTCACCAACAAAATTTCTTTTATGCATAACAACAAGAAGATCATTGTCAAACCCTTATCTCCTAGAGAGGTGTGTGAGGATCAAATGAAATTGTGACAAAAGAAAGTGCAAGAGAAAAGAGAGATGAGTGAAACACATAAATAGAACAAGAGTGAAACACCTTAAAAGAGAGAAACACATGAGAGAAAAATTAGTGGATTAGTGAAAGAGAGTGAAGTGAAGAAGTTGTTACTTTCTAGCAAACCTCTTTAATTACTTGATGACAAAAATAACATTTTGATTGTTGACCGGTCTAATAAAATTAATCTTCCTTCTAGTGTTGAGTCTTTATTGCTGAGTTTCAAGGATATGTTTCCAAACGAAATACCTAGAGGACTACCACCTCTAAGGGGAATTGAACATCACATTGATCTTCTTCGTGGAGCATTTTTTTTTCTAAATAGGCCAGCTTACTAAAGCAACCCTCAAGAGACAAAAGAGATTCAAACTCAAGTTAAAGCATTGATGAATGAAGGATGGGTGTAAGATAGCATGAGCCTATGTGTAATTCCAATCATTTTACTACCTAAAAAAATGGTTCTTGGAGGATGTGCACATATTGTAGAGCATTGAATAACATCACCAACAAGTATAAACATCCCATCCTAGGTTCAATGATTTATTGGATGAATTGTATGGTATTAGTATATTCTCAAAGATTAGCTTAAGAAGTTGGTACCATCAAATTAGGATTAGGGAGGGGGTGAATGGAAAACTGCCTTTAAAATAAAATATGGGTTGTATGAGTGGCTTGTGATGCCCTTTAGGCTGACTAATGTCCGAAGCACTTTTATGATATTAATGAGTCATGTTTTGAGGTAATTTTTAAGCAAATTTGTTGTGGTGTATTTTGATGACATCTTAATTTATACCACTAGTCTAGAATTGCATGTGGAACATTTGTGTTTTGTTTTGACTGTGGGTAGAAAGGAAGAGTTGTATGTTAATCTTGAAAAGTGCACATTTTGCACTGAACAAATTACATTCTTGGGTTTTATGGTGAGTGCCAAAGGAGTTCAAGTACATTATGTAAAAGTGAAGGCTATCGAAGAATGGCTTACCCTTAAAATTTGAGTGAGGTTTGGGAACATTCATGGCCTAGCTAGTTTCTACAGGAAATTTGTAAAGAAATTTAGCTCTTTGGTATCCCCCTGAATGAGATTGTTAAAAATAATGTTGGGTTTAAATGGATAAATAAAAAATAAGAAAATTGGACGTTGTCTTGGCGAACAAAGTCACTACACATCTTGAGGTGCCATATTGGACATCGGGAATAGCGATCAACGCGTGCTCCACCTAAGAAATTTGGTCGGGTTGCCTATATAAGAACCTGAGAAGGTGTCGCAACAGGATGCTTCACCTGTTGGAGTGTCAATCATGTGAACCTCGGGTTGCACCTGAGCGATTTCTTCAGCTCGATAATCCTTTTACGATTCAACGCCCTTGAGACCCTTGGACATTATTTCTGCAAAGCAGAGAAGTAAAAATGTTCGAAATCACATATGCATAACATGCATCAAAAACACCATATGCCTTACCCTCGAATAAAGCAATGAGGTCCTCAACAAATGGAACACGAAGAAGTTCCAAGCAATTAAGTAGTTGAGGAAGTTGGCTGAGAAGCACAACACCTTTCTTCTCCTTAACACTTAATAAGTGTTCCACCAACTACTTAAATGTTTCGAGGTGGCTCCATTATATAGGAAACTTCAGCCTCCGAGTACCAGGATGTAAGAAGAATTTAAGTTCAGCCTTGACAGATAAGGCCTTCAACTTGAAGAATCTAGTCTTGAAGTTCTTTAAAGATTTAGTATACTTTTGGAGAGATATGAATTATATTAAAAATTGAGATTTCTCTTTCTAAAAAACTTGTAGAGTTTTGAGTTATATGAACCCAATTTTGATATTATCAGGATAACATGTGGTGATCAACCCCATGACTTATCAGTCACCTTCACATCTTTTTTTAGTATTGAGAAAAATCACAAAGTGAAGAATTTACATAGAAAACACACTCTCCTTTTGTATTATAAGATAACCTATAAAAGTTAAACTTTAAGAAAACTAGTTAGCATGCATAACACATAATAAATTCATGTGAAAACATTAATTAATTATGCATGGTTCAATTTCTATCTATAAGAATATTGAACAAGACCATTGAAACTTTAATACATATATTTTGTTCACATGTTAGAGTTATAGTAGAGGTTGGTAGCCTTTTGGATATTGTCATATTGAAGATCCATTTCTTATACTATCAACATTAAATTTATATTATAATATCAAACAAGTTTTATCTAGTCATGGGGATAAGTGCATAAAGTGTTAATCATTCCTAAGACAAAATTTCAATCAAAAGACGATTTTTCAATCAAAAGTAGATTTTCATCTTTTTATGATATTCACATCTTGATTGTTGTGTTTTCTCTATGGTGAGTGTCTAGTTATCTTCATATAGAATTCGTATATATAGTAGACATTTTAAAGTTAGATGGTTCAATTGATATATGAAGACAATGCTCCCTTTTTCTTGATTATTTGATTGCTTGATTTTATTATTATTCTTAATGAAAGAAAAATAGTTTATCAATACTTAATATTATTTGTTATGAATAAAACCATAAGGGGTTTTATCAAGACTTGTTGTGCGGTTAAAACTAGGTTATCATTAAGTAAACTATCGATGTTAGACTGTTTTAATCAAATCATATAGGTCTGACAATAAGAAACTAGGAGAAATTCTCGCATTGGAATTTGTTGATCAAATGAAATGAGCTACCTTGCATTAAATTATTGTGGATGCAAGGATAGGCTTTTATACGGGTCAAGTATTAGTTTGAGGTGGAACTTGTTCAATATGTTTTCTTTGGAAGGCAAAGTTGTTTCTTAGTCCTTTGTTGAGACAAGAAATAAGTATGGTGATGTCGTTGGACCTTTGTTGAGGCAATGGATAAGTATGTTGATATTCTTTGTCTTAGATGTTTTCAAAGGCAAATATCGTTATGTATTTATGATGCTAAGGTGGTGATGATTAACTTGTATTATGTATCTCTATGTGTGTGTTTTGTAAACCGAATAAATTTTGGATACTATATAAATTTTAATGTATTCACATATCAATCAATCAATCTATCTATATATGTATATATAAATTGATAAAAAGATAACACATACATACGTATCGTAAGACAATCATAATATTTTGACAATAGATTTTAAATGAATAGAAAATGAAAGTTTGTAAACAAAAGTTAGAAATTCATTTCTTAGTTCATTCTAAAATCTTCAATCTTTAGAAAAATTTCTCTCCCTACATTCTCTCTATTATAAAAAGAGATTTTGAGTGTAATCCTTGCGAAATTGAAAGGAGTTAGAGAAGTACAATAATCAACTCTACTTGAATTTTATTGTTCTTCTTCTTTAAAATGGATGATTCAAAAGATGTTACCAATGTAAAGTTGAATTTATGAAGGCTTACTAGAATTGGTTAGGTTATTAAAAGATTGTAAGGAGGTTGTTGGATAAAAAAATGCTTCAATTGACGTAAGGAGAACTAAGAATTACATCTACACAATGTGTTTTTTTTAATTAGATGCGTTGTTGAAATGTTATAATATAGAATAGGTATATGAAAGTGAAAATATACATGTTTTATAACTATTAAGTAATGTACAAAGAGTATTAAGTGGTTGATAATTGAAATGTATGACCACAAGATTATTGTGATTTCAGATGTACAAAATTAGATTGTTACAGGTTTGGTAGAAAGTTTGAGATCTCATATGGGTATGGAGAACATTATAAATTTCTTGTCTTGGTCGTTTGCATTGCTCTCGGTTTAGATCTCACTCGAGCAATGTGTTGTCACTTAAGAGAGACCTAAATGGTGTATAATTGTTTTATCGTCTTACGTCACTCAGAAAATGTGTTGGTTTCTTAACCGACATAGTATATAACTTAAGCAATGACTTGTAGCTTGAGTAAAAGATATGTCACGATGATTCTCTCTGCTCTAGAAGCATATCACTTAACAATTGTTTTGAATGCTTAATCATGGTGAATGTAGTGTACATGTGTCTTGATCATGTATCAATGCATGATGCATACCTTGGATGCTAAATCATTGGCTAGACACTTAATCATTCAATGGCGTTAAAAGTGATCTTGGAACTTACTAGATTATTTCCAAGAAGTTGTTGCCACTTAAGGTTGACAATAATGCTCTAGCAATAAATGCTCAAGTGACAAGATTGTCCCTAAAGTGAGGAAGACCAAGTAAGGATGTTGTTATCATGTTAAATTTCACTTAATTGGCAAGCATACCACACAAGTGAGATAGCTCATTTAAAGAGGTCACTCAAGCAATGGTGTATTGAAATATGATGATGATTTCTTGTCTTATATGTTTTTATACATGTGTCTGTTGAAGCATTGATGGTGGTGAGAAATTGAGGAGGCTTACATTTGATTTGGTTGTAGATGCTTTATGCCACCTTGACATCGAAAATATATACTAGCTACGATATGGTGGATTTTATGTAACTTATTTATTATGATATGCTTTACATTTAATCATGGCATGATGTGTGGCTAGATATGTGACTTTATTAACATTCATATTCATGATTTGGATAATGTTCATGATATAGATATGTGTATGATAATAGTGTCACCAACACAAAAAAGGCTTTATAAGTCTGTTATATTGTGCTTTTTACGTCTGATAAAGGCTCGATGTTGTAATAGTTACACCCTAGACCAACGTGAATTTTGAAATTAACGTCTGTTGGGGTTGTGTCCCACGTTAAACTCTTCAAATTATTTACAAAAGTATCACCTTGCATTTTTTACGTAGACTTTTATATTACTTGATGTGAAAGTCATGGATATGCGATTTGTATTAGTGTGTTCATATAATATTATTATTTTTCTTTATATCAACTTAGTCTTCTAATCTACTACAAAAACATATTTTATTGCAAGTGAAAGTGAAAATAAACAAAGTTTTAGATAATTTGTCAATTATATTATTATATTAGAAGTTTAACTATGTATTTTTTTTCGTAATATTATATGAAAGTACATAGAAATGTTATGCTAATAGTTTGTGACTATTAATGGATAGTAATTTGTTTACTAGTATGGGACAAAATAATAATAATAATAATAATAATATATAATAATAATAATAATAATAATAATAATAGTAGTAGTAGTAGTAGTATTAATAATAAAAATATTAATAATAATAATTTATTAATTTTAATATAATAATAATGAAATAATTATTTTATTAGATAACATAAAAAATTTATTATTTTAAAATTAAATTAATAAAATAATATTTTTCGATTAATGATAACCAAGTTATTAGTTTATTAATTTTAGTATAACATTAACATTAATTTATGAATTGAATTAATATTTTACCTCTATTAATTTTGTATAAATATAAATATAAATTATTAATAATAATAATAATAATTAATAACATGATAAATTCACACAATCACTTAAATTAACTAAAATAAATTTCTTAATTCTTCAGTTATTTTTTAAAGAAGAAGAAAAAACAAAAGTTAAAATTTGATGCTCATAAGCTGAATTCCAACTACATTTTCCAGCAACAATGACGAAAAAAAGTACAATATTTTCATTAATTAACTGAACAAAAATTATTTTAGAATTATCTGGAGTGGACGAATCAATTTCCAAAGCCGGAAAATTAATTAACTGAACAAAAAATATTTTAGAATAATGTGGAGTGGGAGAATCAAATTCCAAAGTTGGAAAATGAAAATTAAAAATATATTTAGACATTTAAGAAAAAAAAATTCTATTGAAATTTTATTGATAAATTTTATATAAAACAAACTAATTATATAAATTTAATATGCATATCAAGTTGGCTAATACATATAATTTGTCAAATAATATTCTGTTATCTACTTTGGAAGATTCATAGAAAAAAATTTCTTATGATATGTCAGATCCAACTTGATATTTGATAAAGTGAATAAAGCTGCCATTCCTTGAATAAGGAGTTTTGGCTTTTTGAATAAAAGCACTTTGAATATTTTTTTTTCTTATTGAATTCAATTTAAACTAAAGTTTACGTATTCGTGAATCAAATTAAATAAGTCAAATGTCAAACTAAACTCCAAATAATTTCTGAGTTGATTTCATTTATTGTGAACCTGTTCCATCTATCAAACTAACTTTTCTGTACATGTAAATTTTTTCATTCACATTTTTGAAATCAAATATAATTGTTACTTTTAAAATATAATATAATATAAAATAATAAGGGGATATTGTGGTGTTCGAAGTGCCAGCTTTTAAGACCATAAAACATTTCTTGAGCATTTGCAGAACAAAACAAATGTTACCAAAAGTGGATTTTTTGAATCTGAAACCATGAAAGTGAAGCAGAAAGCAAGAGAATTTAGTTGAAGTTGATTTTATTGATTTTACGTTACAAAGGGTCAATCAGATGAAGCATGCAGATATTCGATAATTAATAAAGGCACATAATTTGAGACATGTTAATTATTTTTCTTTTACCTTTAAAATTTCTGCACAAGTCTTGACAAACAGATCCATCTCAACTGGCTGATACTTGAAAAATCTGCTCTGTCAAAATATTGAAAAATTATAATGAATTAGAAATTGCTTTAAAAATAATATGTGAAGCATTGTTGTAAAATTAAAGAAATTATTGTGACAGGACTTTAATAATGTATGTAAGTTGATTAAAAAAATTCGATTGAGTAATATTTAAAGATGTCTTAACCAGTAAATTAGCAATAATTTTGTTATTAAAAGACAATACATTTATATAAAAAATTAAATACATTTGTTAAACTTCTAAAAACATTATCTTTTCTAACGTTCCAAGGATATATAAATGAACATGTGACTTAAAAGAATATTTATAATATACATATATTAGACATTAGAAATTCTTAGTAATGTATATTTTTTGTAATTGCTACTTATAATATCACTTACTTTTCCATTAATAATCATTATTACAGTTCCAAAAAAACATACGTGAGTTAATTATTTGAAATAAATCATATATTATGAAGATATTTTTGCAATGAGTTTGAAACTTATTTCTTAACAATCATCATGACTTCTGCAAGGTATGAGGTAGAGAAGTTAACTAGTCTGAATGATTTCAAATTGTGGCATTTGAAGAAGTAACACCCTAAAGAGTGGTGCTACTTAATGAAATTTACTGGTCTAATGTATTGTTTATACGTATAAAGGACAATAGTTTTATTATTAAAATACATTTTTGTCCTAATTTTTGTTAAATTTTGTCAAATAAGTCTTAATTTTGATTTTGTGTTTAATTTTCGTCAATTTTGTTCAATTGTATCCTTTTTTCCTAACACCGTTTAAATCATTAACGACTATGACCATGAACAGTGACTACCACATGTCACTTCATGGTTTGTTTGAATTTTTCTTGATTTTTTTTTTTGAATTTTTTTAAATGTTCACATTTCAACCCAGTAGTGTGTCACGTGTCAAAGTCAATATTTTATATCCAATTTTGTCCCTATATTTGTTATTTTTGTTCAATTTTGTCTCAATTTTGTTTAAAATTGACCAATTTTATCCCTATCGAAGATGTGACCAAATTTAATTTTTATATCAAAGTTATAATGATGTGAATTTTAATATATTATATAAAAAATATTTAATAAAAAATGGGAATTTTAATTTAAAAATTAAATTTGGTTTCAATTTGGAGAGGGACCAAATTGGTTCATATTAACAAAAATTGGGACTAAATTGAACAAAAATAATAAATATAGGGACCAAATTGAATGTAGAACATTGACTTTGACACGTGGCACGCTGCTGGGTTGACAAGTGGACATTTAAAAGAATTTAGAAAATTTAAAAAAAATAAAAAAAAATTCAAAAAAAAAATTCAAAAAAACTACGAAGTGACACGTAGCAGTCAGTGTTCATGGCCGTTAATGATTTAAACGATGTTAGCAAAAAAAGAGCCAATTGAACAAAATTGACGAAAATTGGACCTATTTGAACACACAACCAAAATTAGGACTTATTTGACAAAACTTGATGAAAATTGGAACCAAAAAGGTATTTTAACCTAGTTTTATTTGTCTTATTGATATAAGACTAAATAGAAATATCACTTAAATGTATCGTTTGTTGCTCATATCATTTAGCTATTGGATTATAAACATAGAAAAATTAATAATATACAACTTTTACATTCCCCAATAACTAGTTTTTTCAAAATGAAATTTTTATTTACTATTGGGTTTGCTGAAGGTATGAGCGAAGCCCTAAAAGCTTGGGAGCTTCCATCGTTCTGGGAAGAGAGAAGAGAAAGGGAAAAACCCTTTGCAATAGGGAGAAGCAGAGTGGAGCAGAGATGAAGGAAACAAGAAGGAAAGGTAAGATCTGAAACTTTACTTCATAGATATGAAAAATTGTATGTGAGAAAACGTAAATACAGAAGGGGGAAACCTATGCTTAAATAGGTTTCGAAACTAACTAAAGGTGACAATAAACGGTTACCTTAGCTACCTGCAAACCCTATTCTAACATCCCCCCCTCAAGATGGACTATGGATGTTCAGTAGGCCAAGCTTGGAGGTGATGGTGTGATACTGACGCCGATGAAGGACCTTGGTGAAGCCGTCAGCGAGTTGTTCTTCAGAGCGAATGGGAAGAAGATGGAAGAGATTGGCTTGCACTTTTTCACGGACGACATGGCAATCGATGTCGAGGTGCTTGGTGTGTTCATGGAAGCTCTGGTTATGGGCAATATGGCGAGGGGATTTGTTGTCGCAGTACATTACAATAGTATGAGTAGGCTGAATTTGAAGATTATGGAGGAGATAGCTCAACCATTGGACTTCACAGGCTGTGGTTGCTAGGGCGCGGTACTCTGCTTCAGTAGAGGATCTAGAGATTGTTCCTTACTTCTTGGATCTCCAAGATACAAGGGAAGAGCCAAGGAAGATGCAAAATCCAGTGGTGGATTTTCTGGTTTCTAGGCATGTGCCCCAGTCTGAGTCACTGAATGCTTTCAGTTGTATACTATTGTCTGCAGGGAAGAATAAACCCTATGAAGGGTTAGCCTTTATGTACCTTAAGACATGTTGAATAATAGCATAGTGAGTGAACTAGGAGCCTGCATAAATTGGCTAAGAAGATGAATAGAAAAACAAAGATCAAGTCTAGTATTAGTGAGGTATAGAACTTTCCCTATGAGTCTCCTATAGACAGTCGGATCTGGTAGAAGATCAACAGGTTCATAGAGAGCCTTTGTATCCTTGAAATAAGGTGTTGAGCATGGTTTGCACCCTATCATACCAGTCAGGCTTAAAATGTCGATAACATACTTGCGTTGGCATAAGTGGATGCCTTTGTGAGATCTAGTTACCTCAAACCCAAGGAAATATTTGAGATTTCTGAGATTTTTTATTTTGAAGGCTTGATGTAGGAGTTTCTTGATGTGCTCAATAGTTTCCAGAAAGTCTCCTGCTAAAATAACATCATCTACATATACAAGAAGAGCTATAAAGTGCCAGATTTGTTTTGTGTAAAAAGAGAGTGGTCCAATTGAGATTGAGTGAAACCAATAGAACTTAGGAAGGATGAGAGTTTGTCAAACCATTGTCTACTGGCCTGTTTCAAGCCATAGAGGGATTTTCTTAGTCTACAGACACGTCCTTGGGTGTTAAGGCCTGATGGAGGAGTCATGTATAATTCTTCATTCAAATCTCCATGGAGAAAGGAGTTGTCTGCATCTAGTTGATGTAGATGCCAGTTTTTAGTGGTAGCTAGAGCTAGGAGAAGCCTAATTATGGTCAATTTTGTAACAAGGGAGAAGGTATCCAAGAAATCTATTCCTTCAAGTTGAGTGTATCCCTTTGCCACCAGCCTTGCTTTGTGTCTCTCAATGGTTCCATCAGCTTTATACCCATTTGCAACCTATGGCAGTTTTTCCACTAGGCAGCTGAGCTAACTCCTAAGTCTTATTGAGTTGTAAAGCTTGAATTTCACTTTCCATTGCCTTGATCTATTCAGGTTGAGTGCAAACTTCATCATAAGATTACAGCTCATTAGTAGAAGAAATAACAAGAGTAAAGTTTAGTTGATTTTGAGATAGAGAATGATATTAAATAACAGTGCATAAAGGATAAGGTGTTTTAAGGGTATTTTTGAAATGTGTAGGGCTGTGATCAGAGTTAGAATAATTGACTTGATGATGGTAGTCCTTGAGTTAATCTGGGATGCGTCTAGCTCTGTCAGACCTTCTGATTTGAGCATGGTTACCATCAACCTCTGTTGTGAACCCTACATGATCTCTTTGCTTAGTAGTACAAGCAGGATTATTTTCAGAATGCACATTAGAATTAGTTTGAGTAATAGAGGTAGTGTTATTTTCAGTATTAATGCAGTGATAAAAGCTATTGTAAGCAAATTCAGCATTATTGTCTATGACAGGTTGAGTTTTTGTTTCATTGGTTCTATAAGGAAAGACATTTTGATAAAAAAACAACATTTCTGTTTATGAAGATTTCCCTTGTTTCAATATCCAAGATTATGTAACCTTTTACCCTAGCTTTATAACCAATGAAAACACCTTTTCTAGTAGAGTCAAAATTGGTTCTACTATTCTCCATAATGGAGGCAAAGCAAAGACAGCCAAGGACCTTTAAATCAAGTAATGTAGGGGGATCATCATGAATAATTTCATAAGGACATCTATTAATCAAGTGAATAGCATGTGAAATAGCATAAGTCCAGTAGGCTTTAGGCAAATTAGATTGAAACATCAAACCACGAGCCATATTTAAAATATGCTAATGTTTTCTCTCCACAACAGCATTTTGCTGTGGAGTTTCTACACAACTTCGTTGATGAGTAATACCATTTTCATTATAAAAATTGGTACAATTGAATTCAGGCCTATTATCAGATTTGATGACTTTGATATTTTTCCCATATCAATTTTTAACATAAGCAATGAAATTTTGTAATAAAGCCTTAGTTTCAGCTTTGGAATGCATCATAAAAGCCCATGTATGCCTACTTAGGTCATCAACAATGCTTAAGAAGTATTTGTGACCATGAACATATATGATAGACATAGGACCTCAAATATCTACATGTATAAGGTCAAAAACAGCAGTAGAAGTAGTAGAGCTGTGAGAAAAGGGAAGTTTGTGGTGCTTAGCATAATGACATATGTCGCAAACAATTTTATTCAAAAAATGTATGTAAGGAAATCTGATACAGATTTGTTCAATGGTTTTATTTCCAGGATGTCCTAGTCTAAAATGCCATAGATCAATATCAGTCTTGATATAATTCAAAGCTAGACTAGGAAAAACAAAATCTTTATGTGGAGTAGGAGGATATTGTAGGTAATAAAGCCCATTGATGAACTTAGCATGCCCAATCATCTTCAAATGTAGAATTACTTTGTATCTGACAAGTCTTGGCAGAAAAAGTTAGAACACATTCTAAATCTTTAATCAAGGTTTGGACAGATATCAAATTGAATGTGAAATCAGGAATATAAAAAACGTTAAAGATAGTAAGGTTTTCTGAAAATTGTATTGTTCCAGTAAAGTGTGCAGTGACAGTAGAGGAATTAGGCAACCTTATGCATATAGGTTTAATTTTATGGAAAGTAACAAAGTGTTCCTTTGTAAAATTGACATGGTCTGTAGCACTAGTGTCTAAAATCCAGGATTGCTTACCTTACTGGATAGCATGGTTGCTGGTACTAGGAACCTTTCTTTGTACTTGATTTATACCGTGTCCTGTTTTGTCTGTATGCTCAATGATTTGTAGGAGCTTTTGTATTTGTTCAGGGGTGGATCTAGCAGATTCATGCTTGACATTCTGATTCCCATTATGTGTAGAGTCTTCCTTGGTATTTAAATTGCACGTAGATTGGGATTGGTTGCTACTTTCTTTATCTTGATTGGCTTGTCTCTGCTTGGGCTAGGGTGGATACCCATGCTTGGAGTAACACTCATCAATAGTGTGGTTCATCTTATGACAGTAGGAGCATTGCTTTCCAACATTGGGATTTCTTCCTCTCCCTCTGCTTTGTCCTCGCCAACCATTACCACACCCTTATGGTTTCCAATTGTTCTATTCAGACTGTCTCCGACTATTATGATCTTGCTTCTGATCTTGTTGCTTCCAAGTGGTTTGTTTGTCAACAACATTAACAATATTCTTAATTTCATTGTTGTAGCCAGGATTGCCACCAATCTGTCTTTCTCGCTGAATTATAAGAGAAAAGGCACGATTAATGTTGGGAAGAGGTTCCACCAACAATATTTGAGTGCGCACATGGTTGTAGCTATCATTCAATCCCTTTAGAAAGAAAATCACATATTTTATCTCCTTATATTTCACAGAACTCTTGGACAAATCACACTTGCATTGAATGTCACAACTGTAGTGTGGTATAGGTCTTAAAGATTCTAGTTCCTCCCATAAGATTTTCAAATCTGTGAAAAACTTAGTTATATTTCTCTCGCCTTGACGAATGGAGTGGATTTCTTGCAGTAAGTTTAAGATCTTGAAGTAATCCTCTTTGAAAAACCTTTCTTTTAATTCATCCCAAAGAATCTTGGCATTTTCAACATAAATCACCCTTTCAGCTATGTGTGGAGATAGAGTCTTCGTGATCCAAGATAGGACCATCATGTTGCACCTTTCCCATGCATCGTACATAGGATCCTCTCTTTTAGGAACCTCAATGCTACCATCCATGAATTTTATCTTGTTTTAGAAACAAGACCCCGTTTCAAATTTATGCTCCAAGAAGAGTAGTTTGTCTCATTGAGAGGCTGGCTAACAAGGACAAGTTCAGGATTTTCTCTTGGATGCAGATAGTAAGGACTGTACAGGTTGAGAACCTGGTCTGTTACTTTCTTTTGTGGAGAATCTTGATCTTTATTACTGATGTCTGCCATTCTTCAAGATAGCAACAAGATTGGAAAAAGATAGAAGATAGCGCAAGCAGGACAAGTTATGAACCTGCTCTGATGCCATATTGGGTTTGCTGAAGGTATGAGCGAAGCCTTAAAAGCTTGGGAGCTTCCATCGTTCTAGGCAGAGAGAAGAGAAAGGAAAAAACCCTTTGCAACAAAGAGAAGCGGAGTGGAGCAGAGATGAAGGAAACAAGAAGGAAAGGTAAGATCTGAAACTTTACTTCATAGATCTGAAAAACTGTATGTATATAAGAAAACGTAAATACAGAAAGGGGAAACCTATGCTTATATAGGTTTCGAAACTAACTAAAGGTGACCACAAACTGTTACCTTGGCTAACTGCGAACCCTATTCTAACATTTACATTGGAACACAAATGAATTTATACATATATCAATTTTTTTCCAATACTTCAAAGCTTCAAGCTCCTCTACTATTGTGCACCATTTCCTGCAGTATCGTGTACTCCGTGTAGCACACGGTCATGGCAGAAACAACCTTAAACCAAAAAGCATAAGGTAACATGAATAAATACACACATAAAAAATTAATATACATTTCAATTTCTACACATCACATAGTTAAAAATGTATATAAATATTTATCTACTATGCATTCCATATATAATGTTATGACCTACTTTTGGAAGATTTTTTGTGTATTTGATAAATTATAAGTGATTTTGCACCTATCATATGCCTCCTTCTCCATCATCAAGTGGTATACTTCTCCATAGAGCTACAATCCCTCATATGATAGAATCAAATTTTACAGTTCTCTTAGACATGGCCATTTTTCATACCATACTCCAAAACATATAAACCTCAATTGACTATCACTTTCTAATTATCTTCTTCTATGTGAATCCAATAATTATTAGAGTCTGAATAATCTTTTTACATGACACTACCGATTCAAATACAATTACTGTAAAATACTGATCAGATATTACTAATTTAAATAAAAATGAAATCGCAAATAGTAATAAAACAACAATTAATAAAACCTCTTTCCTAAAATGCGAGAAAATTTAAATAAATAAATGCGCTGGAATCATAAAACCCTAAAATCCAACTAAACTAGTACAAAATCCAAGGTCCAATTATAAATAAACTGATTACAAATTCATAAAAAGTTCTACAAAATATTCTTTACATATTTCCCATACTAGCCCCACTCCAACTCTACGCGTCATCAACACCACCTAAAATATCATATGCCTCATTTTAACAAATTACACGATCATCGCCAAACACATACATAGAAAGGGTAAGCTCAAAGAATAAAAGAAATAATAAGCATCACAATGTAAACCTACATTCCAACTTATTAAATTAACCTAACACTCTTTCGGAAAACCTCCATCCTCCGACACTAGAAATCACGGCCACCACCATGTACATCCAAAGTCTACACACTCTGATAATGGCCTTAAGATAACACTTGTTGCCACGAGCCACCACTCGTGGTTCTAGCTCTATAAGCTACCACTAGTAGATCACACGTGCAAAAATGTCATGTTACGAACCACCATTCGTAACGGTAAGTGGAACTCCCCAATACGAACCACAATCCATATTCTCAACACAAGATTCACAACATCACATGCCACTACCCTTGATTGCCAATCAAGTGGAGCCAACCAATACGAGCCACAACTCGTATGCTCATACCGGATTCCCCGTATCACCAGGCCACTACCCGAGATCGCCACGTATTTACCATCAATTCCGAGCTATAACTCATGAATGGGCCTCAACAAGTTTCATACTCAAAGCCATCATCCAAAGTTGTGTAAAACTCTCAATCTCATTATCCTGACCTATACAAGATCAGTACACACTTAACCTGGGTCGTAGGGATTGCAACCACGACATGCCCGCTCATGGTACAACTCTATGAACCTCCCCGCTCCTAGTCCAACCCTACGGGCCTCCTTGCCCGTAGTTTAACACATATGATCTATCCAACTGTGAACCTCCGCGCTCACAACAACTCTCAATTGTGAGCACGGAACATACGAACATCTCTGCTCGTATCCTCACATGAGAGTATCATTAATATAAACATCCCCGCTCATATTAATCACGCGTTCCATCACCACATCATGAACCTACACGCTCATGATATTGTCAAGCATATCCTAGCCCAGGTTCGACCTTTCAACCATGCAATACACAAAAAAAACAACCCACTTTCGCTACGCTATCGCCTGGTGCTGCCTAAGCGTCGCCAAGCAAAATTCCTGCACAGACTGCCTAGCGGTCTCAACTTGCCATCGGGCATTGCTCGCTCTAGGGACTTTCCTAGTTCACCTATTGCTTGGCAGTCTCCCTAAGCCGCCAGGTGCTATACCAATAGCATGATAGCTACTGATTTAGCACCCCCAAGGCGAGTTTTAACACCTCAAATAGTCAAGTTACACATCCAAAACTCAAAATACGTATTCATGCATTTCAACCTGACTCAACAATGTACTTCCAAATCTCATATGCAACCATCATGTATATGTACACATGCACAATTAGGACCATGCCAAAGCTCAACCATACAATATTAATCATGCTTTTTAGGCACACAAATCAGGAACCAATAATGTCATCCAACTCATGTCAACCCAAGTTTTAACATCAACACAACACAATAGTCTCTCGATGGTCAACTTAGGCCCTTTTTATCATGATATTTAATGTATTAAAGTTACCCCCTAAGACCATAATTCATGTTCAACATTCAACTTCCACATAATCAAAATTTAGTAACCCTTATCTGCACTATTATTTTATTCCTATGACTTATCTAAAAAATGTTTAGTGTTATTACATGTTCACCAATCACACATAAAAAGGTAAAATTGTACGACTAAAAGATAACACATTTAAATATTATCCTCTTGTATAATGATATCAATTTTAAATTAAATCATTTTTTTTCATATAGCTGCTTTCTTTTTTAACTATTTTCTTTTTGTTAATGTTTCTCTTTTTAGTTTTTGACTATAGAAAGATTATATAATTCTTAATTAAAAAGTAAATGACTGAATTTATCATTTTATATTTTTTTCTTTTCTTTTTATGTGATATTTTTCCTTTTCTTTTTATGTGAGAAGATAATTTTGGTTTTATGAACTATCATATGGAGTTGAGATTATGTCGAGTTTGGTAAGTAGGTATCATCTCGATTTTTTAAGTCGATAATACGTCAATTAAACATTACGATACAACATTTATGACAGAATCCAAACCTTCTTAACATATGACTATATTTCTAGTATAGATATAATTAACCCAACCATATAAATGTTCAAATAATAAGATATATAAAAGTGACTTACATAACCGGATTACCTAGATCACATCAACTAATTTGAATGTCGAAATGTTTGCATGTACCTCACCTATTTTGGTTCATTCAAAGATGAAAAATGTATCTCAAACAATAAAATAAAGACATATTACGCACTGAAGTAGGAACATATTGGATATTGCAGAATAACTGTTCCATACAAAGAACATCCTCCGTCATTTTCTTCCTTTCTCTTCAATAATACGTACTTAAAAGCAAACATGTCCATACGGAGAAAACTGGTAACTACGTGAAATGCACGGATTAAATCAGTTTAGCATGTGGAGTTGTTAAGTTTAGTTTTTTTTTTCTTAAATAAGATATAACATGCAAATTTATTCATTTATTATTTTAATTGCTTACTTTTTTATATTTTTACTGTTACGAATATAATCCTCGGGTTTTGTGGTTAAGTACAATGTGCAAAAATTGAGATTCGTTTTAGAAAAGGGAAAAACATTTTAGGAAATTTACTAGAGAGCCTTTTCCATGGAAATTTCTTTTTCTTCTAAAATGAAGTCAACCCGGTTCGGTTAGAATTCCAGTTCATCAAATTGAACCGGGAGGTTCAGTCTACGTCCATCAATCACCTGTGATAAAGCGTATCAACGAACGCGTGTGTCCCCCCTATTCACAGTGAGTCTCTGTGTTGTCGTATACACCATTCAATTTCTGATAAATTATACGACGTTTTTATATTGATTTTAAAATTAACAACATTTTAAATATTTCTCCTAAACATTCAATAACTTTTTAAATGTAATTAATTACTATGACTTTAAATCATTACTTAAATCACATGTAACTTTTTAAATATTAAAATAAATTTGCCCAGTAATGTATTAGAGTTTTTTTTTTTTCTTTCAATTTTCGTACTTTCAAATATTACCATTTCTTTGGCAATGGCTACTTTAGGCTTTCCTTAATTTTTATTATGGCATTTGAGTCTTCTAATTATTTCTTTTATCTTTAGCTCTCATGCTTTATAAATTTTATTGGTATAATTTTAGGTGTAAAAGTGCATATTATCCGTTTAATTGCCAAATTTTGTTAAAGATGATCATCAATAATAAAAATATCAAATAATTTATATTTTTTAACATTATAAGAAATATATATTACATCAATTTTCATATATATATATATATATATATATATATAATTATGTTTTATTGTATTTTAAATTAAAATATAATCTAGAGTTCAATTATAATGTAAATTTCGCTTGTTCTAATACATTAAAAGTCTAATATTATTTAAACATTTAGATGCAAAAATTTATAAATACTCTTCTCTTTTAATTTATTTATTTTTGGACAACCATTCCACAGTAATGTAAGAGATCATACTGATTTTAAGATACAAGGATTTTCTAAACAAATTTCATAGAATCTTATTCTATTATTTTAAATGTATCACATCATACTACTCACTTTTTCTAAGTGAATTTTACCATTTAAATAATGAGATTTTATTTATAAAAAAAACATATTAAAATATTTAAATATTTGATCAATTATTTTTCCTCCAGAATTGGTATTGAAGACTGTTAATATTGAAAAATAACCTATTATTTTTACTCAAAGTTACGATATCCACTTATCAAATCAGCATCTTTTAAAAGGAGTTTATTTAGATTATATATATATATATATATATATATATATATATATATATATATATATATATATATATATATATATATATATATATATATATATATATATATAT
>Ga0099822_1003977_pt1 | contig 19126 bp, 15 predicted proteins | sample CowpeawhiteBW_FD_76839 | JGI IMG/M metagenome (GOLD analysis project Ga0099822, IMG submission 76839) | Root nodule microbial communities of legume samples collected from California USA - Cow pea white BW | ecosystem: Host-associated > Plants > Roots > Nodule | place: USA: California | collected...
CTTTTATAAAGACATTGTTAATTTGACTTTAGTTAGAATGCTTTCAACTTGACTAAAATTATAAATTCAATTGAGTTTGAGGTTATGCTTTCTTAATTTATATTAATTAAAGTAATATTAATGTAGTGTGGTTTAATTTTGATTGATTGACATACCTTAATCAAAACCTACCAAACTTTAAATTAAAATTCGCTGCAGTGTTCCTGAATTCAAAGCTAATTGATAATAAGTTTGAAGGATAATCATCAGGCTTATAATTAATGCAAAATCTTAAAGAAACAGCAACCATATAGCAAGAGCTACCGTGATTATAAATTTGGCATTCAGTAAGGCCTGTAAAAGACACTTCATATGAGCACTCGTGCAGACTTGTATTGTATGCAACATATATCTCTACTAGTACATGTCTTCTACCCATCATGAAGATGCTCTATGAGAAAAACACAAGCCAAGTTTAACTTCTAACACCAACACCAACACAACAAAATACCAGAAAAACAGACCCCATAACCAATGAACCCATCATCACTCTTCACTATCAACAATCAATAACCACAGAAGGAGAGAATTAGTAAAGAGAGAAGGGTGTTCTTCGGTTGTGAAATCTCCAACGAGGGCGAGGCTGGCTAACATGGAGGCCGTGGTGGTTGGGAAAAGAGCACGCGGAAGTAAGCACGGACGAGGCAAACCCTCGCGTAAAAGAGAGAAATCGAAGGAGCAGGCCCGCTGCCAACGCCGACAAGGCGCGCCTGTGGTGGGTGTTGCGGCGGTTGTTTGTGGTGGCCATAGACTTTGAGGAAGAAGGAACCTCTGCAGATCGCACCATGACAGTGCCAGTGGTGGAGCAGGGCGCGACGGAACAACCCACAGACGCTAGCAAAAAAATAACAGACATGCAAAAAAATTTTTAATTCAACTGAAAACAGATCCTTACGTGGCCTTCCGTTTGACAAGTGTCAATTGAAATTAACGGAGTTTAAAATTAAGGACTAATTTCATCCGATTCAAAACGTCAAGGACTAAAATAGTGCAAATGTTAGGTGGGGGACTAAAATAAAAAATTAGCAATAGTTGAGGGACGAAAATTATAATTAACCCTTAAAATAATAATAATAATAATAATTATTATTATTATTTCTATTATTATTATTATTATTATTGATTTTACTATTATTATTTTTATTTTATTTTACTATTACTATTACTATTATTATTATTATTGTTTTTATTATTATTATTATTATTATTATTTTTATTTTTATTTTTATTATTATTACTATTATTATTATTATTTATTTTATTATTATTGTTATTATTATTTTGTTTCATTTTATTATTATTTATTATTATTATTATATTATTATCATTGTTTTATTTTATTTATGATTTTATTATCATTGAGGCATACATTGTTTGTAACCTTAGAATTATTGGCTAATAGAACATCGACTTTAAAAGAACTTGTTTTTTATTACTTGCTCTCGTGTTGTGGTGTCGATATCTTGGCTTTTAACAAAATTTGCATTCAAGCAATGCATCATTATTCTTTCCATACTCATTATCATAAAAGAGCATGCAACCATCCATGCAACAATCAATCCTCTTGCTATTTAATCCTAACTTTGACACTAAATTTGTTGCATCATAGGTGTTGCATCCAAAAGCATTTTTGAAATAAACTCTAAGCATTGGTCATGAACATTCCAATTGGACTTGCAAGCTAATAGCCTGACACACATGGATAATTTGGAGTTTGATGCCCCTTCATACAATGACTTATTTGCATCCAACAAAAGGTTATAAAACCTTGGAGTTTCTTCATTTGGAGCCTCATCCATGTTATCTGAATTTGGTAGTTCGAATGGCTCATCTTGCCTAAGAGCATCATGCACCATGTCTTACATTGACATAAATTGGTCATTTTGTGACTGACTATGTACAAAATCCCTACCCAGACCCATGCAATTATCATTATTATCGAAATGACCTTCTTGCGTTTGTTCACCATGATCCATCCAAATCAAATAATTAGGCTTGAATCCATGTTTGTAGAGGTGAACTTTCACACCTCTTTCCTCTAAAATCTTTGTATAATCGCACTTACTACATGGAGATCGAACTCCTCCATCATTGTGATGACGGTCTTGTTCACAAGCTTTGGTTATAAAGTTTTCAACTCCCAATACAAAAGACTCTTTCAAAGCACCTCTTCCTCTATGACAACTATCATACATCCATCCACGATTTGATGGAAATTGATTCATGTTCTGTACATATACCAATTTACAAAAAATTAGGAAGTAGTTATTACAAGGTTCTATGCATAGAGCAAGATATAATAGGTAAACTTTAACCTACTGAACAACAAGTATTTACCTCTAAATATTTCACAATTACAAATGCAACTATCTTATAAGGACATATGCCCTCCTTAAAGCCTACTATAAGGCTACATAATAATAGGCCTAATAAGGCTTAATCTAAATAGGATTAGAAAAATAGTACTGCATCACAAAATTTTTTATACAAAATTTAAAAGATTTCATTTTCTCTGAAGTTGGTAGAAGGGACAACAATCCTTGTTGTCAAAATTGATTCACTGTTTTGGACTAGTGTTGTCCAGTTTTGTTGTCAAAACTGATTCTTAGAGTATTTTAGTACATTTTTTGTAAATGTTAACTATTTTTAGTTTAATTTGAATATGAGGCAAAATAATAAATTTGGCATCATGCAAATGATTTATTTGACTAAGAAATTATTCTACAAGTAAGAGTAGATTAAGCTAAAGCACCAAACACTACGTTCAAATCCCATCTTATGTTTACCACTTCGATACAATCATGTCATTACCTAAATAAAGCATCACAAATTGTAAAGCTAAAGTTGTTTTTTACCATAATAGAATCATTATTTATTCTTTACCATACACCTCTAAACATACCAATTATTTAGGGCATCTTTATTAACTTTAAACATAAGAAAAGTATAAGAGATCACATTTAAATTAACATATCTAATTAAAAAGATTTAAGTAGTGAGGAACTTAATAAAATACAAATATATACCTCCAAAGGAATCAACATGCTCAAAGTTTGAGTTGATGCAACAAGTCCACTAATAACATCTGGGATAACTAATCCTGTTTAATAAGCCAACAAATTAAATATTGCTCAATAAATTAACAATATAAACAAAAATAAGTCACATATTGGAGGCTTTTTGGCTATAAGAAGTTTGAAAGACTTGTTGCCATGAATATTTTAATGAAATCATGCATGCAACAAGTCTATTCTACCTATAGGAAGAGGAAATATGCAACTAGGGTGTGAAAAGAGGTGCTAAAAATGAAAGTCATGCATGAAATCCTAAAATGACACCTTGCACTTCACCTGATTCTAGTTCTAGGGCATATTATGCAAAGGTGATGATGTTAACTGGTATATAATGATGAAAATTTTTGGAAGATGTTGTTGAATCATGCAAGATCTACACAAAACCCAAACTCACTTATTGGGACCTAGTATGACAACACCGAATGTAACAACACTTATTGTCTAGTCTGTGAATGATGAATTTTATGCACAAAAACATGCCAAAATATTATATTATTGAAACAACCATGATTTATGCTATTTGAAATGCACCTAATACCATCTGTCAACATTCAATTTCGTCTAGATAAATAAAACATTTTTTTAGAATAATTAAAAAGTAACTTACGAGCAAAAATAATGATAGATAAATAAAAAAAGAGTTAAATAGTGTTTGTCAAATGAAATAAAATATTAAATGAAAATTAATTGATTAATTTAATAAAACATGAAAAGAATAAAACTAAACCAATTTGGGCTTATCTTTTTTATCCATTTTTTTTAAAATGTTCTTTTTAATGTATTTTAATTGCACTCTATATTTTCTATTCTTACCACCTACCCATTTTCTTTTAAAAGCCCAAATTCTAGTACTAACCTTACCCCTTTTTTTCACTTTTTTTTTTCATTCACCCCAAAGTCCACTCATTTACACCCCTATGCCCAACAACAAACACACCTCACAAACTAACCCACACACTCATGTGACACTAATCACACTATCTCACCTCACTAACACACTCACGTGCATACCACTTACTAGCACAGTCACACATCTCTTTTCTCACAACATTCACTAACTCACGTAACACACTACTACACCACACCGCACCTCACAACGAACACTCACCTCTCACCACTACACCACACCTAAACACTACTGCACCACATCCTCACAATCACTCTTCTCTGACACCGCACCTCACGTATCACTCATCACTCACTCCACTCTTTCACTCTCCTTACAAACCTACACCTCACGTACACACTAAATCACCCTCACAAATCTCACTAACTTTGGAACATCCAAACCCTTATAATTGAAACATCCAAACCCTTATAATTGAAAGTTTAAAAGATGAAGATCAAGTTATTAGAGATATGGCTAAATGGATGATGGTAAAGTTTGATAAATACTAGGATGAATATAACATTATGCTTGCATATGGTGTGCAATTTTAGACATAAGGATGAAATTGGAAACATTGAGATATTGCTATGAGAAGATAGAACCTCTTACTTGGGAAGTAAAGTTAGAGAAGATGAAAGATAAATTATACAAGCTGTTCTCTGAATATTATTCCAAGAATGAGACTTCCCCTCTCTTAAAGCATAAGCATACTGATTTGTGAACAATGTCATCCTTAATTGATTCTATCAAGTCAAACACTCTTCATGCAAGTCATATTACCTTCTACTAATTTAATTACTATTATTATACATATAAATTAAACTATGATTTTGGTTTTTTTTGTTAGGAATTAAAATAACGCAAGCTTCGGACTTATATATGGGAAGGAAGGACTTGATATATACTTGGATGAGCCATTGGATGTTGATATTACTAAACATATGGATGCACTTGAATGGTGGAAGAGTAATCACTACAACAAAACAGGTAATTTGCGAGGGAAAATATTTCTTACTAATTTCTCGCTATTTAGCGAGGGATTAGTGACAAAAAAATTTGTAGCTAATTTTTGAGGGAAATTAGCGAGGAAAAATATTTCTCGCTATTTAGCGAAGGATCAACAACCAAAAAAGTTTCATAGCTAATTGGCGAGAGAAATTAGCGAGAGAAAGTATTTCTCACTAATGTCTCGCTATTTAGCGAGGGATCGGCGACAACAAGGTTTCGTAGCTAATTTGCAAGGAAAATTAGCTAGGAAATAATATCTATCACTATTTAGCGAAGGATTAGTGATAAAAAAAATACCATAGCTAATTTGCAAGGAAAATTAGCTAGGAAAAATATCTCTCACTTTTTAGTGAGGGACTAGCGACAAAAACAAATCGTAGCGAATTTGAAACTAATTTATTATGTTTTGAAAGAGGTAGATCAATTTATCGCTATTCTCTCATTAAAATTCAAATTTATTTAATTATGAAAAATTTTACCACAAATCCGTGACAAAAGATTAAAATTTGTATTAATGAGTAAATAATATTCAGAGTATTCTCACACTAATAAAATTACAAAAAATATATAAATTTATTATACAAATTTCATAAACTATGAATATTTTAACAAATTGTTAAAAATATGTTTTATTATTATATAAATTAATAACTTTATTATATATTTATATGTTAATTTACTTTAAATAAAAATATTAATTAATTTATATTGTTATATACTATTAGAAATATCTAATTAGTTTTAGTTAATAATTAATTTTTAATAAATAATGATTAATATCAATATGCAATTTTTTTATATCTACATAAATTAAGTTTTTCATAAATAACTAATGATATTAATTTATAGCTTTTTAATATCTATATAAAGAAACTAATTACATAAATACTTACTTATAAAAAAAATAACATTAAATATTACATAAATACTTCCTTATAAAGAAAATACATTGAATATGAAATAAAAATTAATAAATTAAAAGCACAAGTTTATGTACCATAACTTTGAATTTTGTTACTTAGATATGTTCAACACACATCCCAAATTCTTAAATTACTAGACAAATAATATTAGAAGTGATTTAAAACCTCGAAAGCTTCATTTTTTTTTTCGTGAAAATTTTGAAGTGTTAGGTCTGTCAGATGAATTGAAAAATTGAAAGAAAGTGTGGAGAGAGCGTGAAGAGAGTGACAAGAAGCATCAAAGAGAGCTTGGAGGGAGCTTGACTACATCGAGTTCAATTCCTTAGAGCAGGTTAATTACATCTGCTTCTATCTTTACCTTCTTGCGTTTCATCGAAACAAAGCAGTAATTGATTAATCAATTGGTTGTTCTTGTTGTTTGGTAGATCGTAATTGAGACGATTCCGGAGTTGGTGAAATTCTGTATTTGAACGGAGGATGCAGCACTGTTGCGTTTCATCGAAGTGAAGGAGGTGGCGTTGTTGCCATTACTATGTGAACGACACCAGATTGGGAGATTAGGGCAAACATTAATCTCGTTCCCTTTGCCGGCAACAGGTAATCATTTGTTCCTTTTCCTGAGTTCTTAGTTTTGTAGTCGTTGCAACAAAATTCTAAGTTTTGTAATCATTTTAAATAGTAGTTTGTAATCATTCAAGTTTTCAAATTAGTTAGTGTCTGTTATATGGTTTTGAAAATCTAAAAATCTAACCTCTAGCTTACTCGAATGATGTGTAATCCATCTAGTTGACTTCACCCATAGAAAAAGGCTTTTATCAGCAATGTTAGTTGAGTAAGAATTTAGTAGGAAAAGTTTAGAAATAGGCACTTGCTTTCAAAATTAGTTCTCGTTGAAGATGCTTTGATATCCATATTTCACTGTCATATTCATCCTTTGAGAATGATATATATTCCCCTTATCACAGAGTGCCCTTATCATGAGACTAGCTTTGGATTCAGTGACAGAAACGCGAGGAACAATCATCAGCTGAGATGCCGATACAGATGCAAAAATCCTTTGCAAGTGGATGGAGTTGGAGGGTTAATCCGTTCTCAGCTTGGATGTGGAGGTTCTAATAATAATGTAAATATGCCTCTTGGTGAAACCAGGAACTTTTCCGCATCACTCACTAATCAAAATCAGAATTTTACTATTGGGGATATGAATGTTCCTTGTAACATCCAGGTAGGATATTACTTTAAAAAAATAATTAAACAAGGCAGAAATAAATTACTTCATTTATTAAATAATTCATTTCTCAAAAACACGGGAAATTTCAAAACTTTAATATTAATAATAATTATTAATAGTCAAAACATTCTAAAATTCACCTTTACAACTTTAAGATTAATATCTAAAGCCATAAAAGCTGTAATCAAATTACATGGAAATTAAATAAAAATAGTTATAAAAAATCCCTCGTACTCTGAGCTCCCTCTCCGCCATAAGCATCTCCTAACTCACCTGAAACATCATCTGCTCCCGGATAATAAATTATCCGATCATCGCCACACACAAACAGATAGGGTGAGCTATGCACATAAACATAAATAAATATGACATAACTTCCTAGCCCATTCATAAATATTTATTGGTTTCCAAAAACACCCACATTCCCACACTCATAACCAATATGAGTTCATGCATGTACTCTAAATCTGAGATTTCATGTGCTCCCACGACCCTCCTCACTCGTGGTCCAACCTACAAGCCTATCCCGCTTGTAGTCCTGCTTCACGGACTCTCAAGCCCGTTCATCCGAACTCCTCGTTCGGACCCGGACACGCATACCCACCTTTCCTACTATGAACTTCCTCGCTCATATCATTCTCAAGTTGAGCATAAGATGAACTCCCTCGCTCACTTATCTCAACAAGAGTACCTCCAGTGAACTAAACTGTTCATGTTCCGCATGCGGTCCACCCATCACGAACTCCTTGCTCGCGACTCAAGCCAAGCACATCCCAAATCCTAGGGACTTAGTCCTTCAATCCCAAACACCACAAACACATGCATATAACTTCCTATAATTAGGAAAGAGTATACAAACCAGCTCATAAAGCACACACAACCATAGAATTTGCAGCATTCTCGCTTAAGCCATGGACTCTCGCCCAAGCTAGCCATCAGCCTCGCTCAAGCTAACTCGCCTTGCTTAAGCGAGTGTGTAATAGTGGCTGCACCACACCATCTCGCTTAGGCGAGCCCAGCTCGCTCGCCTGAGCGAGTCATACATTCGCTCAAAAACCGCAAACCTTGCTTGAACGAGAATTCGACGAAAACTGCATCAGACCACAACGAGACCTCGCTTAGGCAAGCCATTCTCGCCTAAGCGAGAATATTTGTCGCTCAAAAACCAGAACCCCTCGCTTAGACGAAAAGTCGCGCTTGACACGTACAAGTAAGGATGACAAGAATACCCGTGCTCATGGATATCCGCGGATAAAATCCACGACAAATAATTAATACCCGCGAGTAGCGGGTAGCGGGTATTTTAATACCCGCTTATAAACGGGTCGGGTATGGGTATCATACTATCCGTACTCGCGGGTACTCGTTACCCGCAAAAAAAATTAAAATTAAAATTTAATTTATATTTTATTAAGTTAAATTTAATTAAAATTAAAATTAGCAGTATATTTTATTATGTCAAATTTAATTATAATTAAAATTTAATTTAATTTAATTTTATATTTAATTTTTATAATTTTATATTAAACAATTTATAAAATATAAAATTTTTAAATATTTGCAGGTTTCGGGTATCCACGGGTACCTGTGGGTTTTAAAAATATCCGCGAGTATTTTTTAAGCAGATATCCGGCGGGTAAACGGGCGGGTAGCGGGCAGATTTTTTTTTGGCGGGTCGGGTTACGGGTAGGCACTATCCGTGCCCGACCCGACCCGTTGCCATCCCTACGTACAGGTCTCATCACGACCTCGCTTAGGCGAGCCATTCTCGCCTAAGTGAGAGACTAAGTCGCTCAACCCTAACACTGATCGCCTGAGCAAATTTCGCGAGCCAAAAGCCAAGACGTGATTCTGCAACCTTCGCTTAGGCGAGATGGACTCGCTTGGGCAAAACTTGCAGAGTTTCGTCTCTGTTTAAAAACCATTACAAAACAATGTATATCATTCCTATTCACTCTAATCCAACAATCAACCCATATGAACATGCTTTGTACCCATTTGAGATACCAAAACTTGAGACTTTACCCAAAAGAACCACGCAATAACCCAAACCCCCCATCCAAAACATGTGAAACATAAAGGGCTTGACATCAGCACCAAGTGTACCAAATTCTCAATCACAAAACGCATAATAATACCAATTCATACCACATAGAATCCAATTGAGAATAGAAACTCGAGAACACATGCAAAATTCGTATACACATAATTTTAGCAACCCTAACCTGGAATTCTTGCTCCAAATGATAGCCTTTGAGGGTTTCCTCCAATTTCTCAATCAACCTAATCCTTTCTCTCAAATCTTCTCCCAAAAGCACTCACTTCTCTTCTCACACTCTCAAAATTCGTGCTCCTCTCCAAAAGCCAAATCAAACAACTGCAGAAACCCCCCTCCTTCTCACCTAGAATTTAGATTTTATAGGTGTCTTGATAATGGGTTTAAAAATTGAAATGAAATTGGGCTTAATTATGGTTTTAATTCCTATTCAATGTTAACTCTATAGTGATTTTTCAGTCCCTCTTGGGTGCCCCTTCTGCTAGGGTTCTCTCTGCCCTTTCACATTCAAGTCAACACTAATTTTAGCAAAAATAAAGTCAACTTTATATCCCTCAAGGTTTGAACCCATGACCATACCAATGCCAATTCATTTCACAACCACTCAACCAACTCATATTTAGTGATAACTATCAAAATACTATATTAATACTATCACTCACTAGGCACAAATATATTACCAAAATAATAATAATAATGAAATAACACATAATTGGCACACATAGGACTTGAACCCAAGTTCTCTCACACAAACCAAGTACTCTCAACCATGTGAGCTAGTACTTTTCCACGTCATGGAACACATTATGCAAGTTGGCTAGGTGAGGTGGTAGAGCAATTTCATACGCCGTTGTTCCTATTCTCCGTATAATTTGATAAGGTTCTATAAATCTCGGAGTCAACTTTCTTGATTTAAGAACCCTTCCGATACCCGTGGTTGGAGTAACCCAGAGGAATACATGATCTCCTTCCTCAAACTCCAATGGTCGTCTTCTCTTATCGGCATAAGACTTCTGCCTACTTTGAGTTGCTCGCATCCGTTCCTGAATCAATTGGACTTTACTAGTCGTCTGTTGCAGAAACTCTGGCCCAAGTACAAAGGCTTCACCATCCTGATACCAGCACAATGGAGTTATACACCTCCTTCCATACAGTTTTTCATAGGGCGTCATGCCAATACTAGAGGGGTAACTATTATTGTATGTGAACTCCACTAGCGGTAATACATCATTCCAGTTTCCTAAGTGGTCTAGCACACAAGACCTCAATAGATCTTCCAGCGATTGAATAGTCCGCTCAGACTGGTCATCCGTTTGAGGATGATAAGTCAAGCTCATTCGCAACTGTGTACCCAAAGCAGCTTGCAAGGATTGCCAAAACCGTGAGGTGAATCTAGGATCTCGGTCTAACACTATACTCTCGGGTACTCCATGTAATCTCACTACTTCTCGCACATACAATTCTGCTAGCTTGTCCATCGATCACTTCTGATTCATAGGCAAGAAATGTGCATATTTTGTTAGTCAGTCTACTATCATTCAAACTGAATCATGACCCTTCGTTGACCTCGAAAGATGAGTTACGAAATCCATAAAGATACTGTCCTACTTCCACTAAGGTACGTCCAGTGGTTGCAGTCTACCTCCCAGCTTTTGGTGTTCGATTTTGGCCTTTTGACATACCAAACATTGAGCCACAAAATCTACAACATCCGTCTTTATCCCGTTCCACCAGAAAGACTCCTTCAAATCCTTATACATCTTAGTCATACCTGGATGTATGCTAAGACGACTCTGATGGCCCTCCTTCAGAATCTGCCTCCTGAATAAAGATCCTTTAGGCACACACACTCTACCTTTAAAGCGTAGAATGTCGTCTGCTCCCATCTGATAGTCTTTCCCTTTCTTTATACCCAACCTCCCTACAAACTATTGTAATTCCAAATCATGTCCCTGAGCCATACGAATTTCATTCAAAAATTCATTGGTGACTTTCAACAAGCTGCACTATATGAAGTCTTGCCCAAACTGCATTCCCAGATTCATATCTCGGAGTTTCTCAATCAACTCTAACTCCTTTATCATCATACAAGACATGTGCATCTTCTTCCGACTCAAAGCGTCGGTTACAATATTTGCCTTGCCCAACTGATAGAGCAATTCAAAGTCATAGTCCTTCAGATACTCCATCCACCTGCGCTGCCTCATATTTATAACTCCTTTTGATCAAACAAATATTTTAGACTTTTGTGATCGCTGAATACTTGAAATTGGGAGCCGTACAAATAGTGCCTCCACGATTTAAGAGCAAACACAATAGCTGCTAGCTTTAGGTCATGAGTCGGGTAATTTTTCTCGTGTACCCTTCAATTGTCTTGAGGCGTACGCCACTAGCCTCCCTTCTTGCATCAATACACACCCCAATCCTAGGTAAGGGGCGTCACAGTACACTTCAAACTTCTTCTCAGTATCAGGAATTACCAACACTAGAGTGGTAGTCAAGCACCTTTTCATCTCGTTAAAACATTTTTCACACTTCTCAGTCCAGGAGAATGGCCGATCCTTCCTCGTGAGTTATGTCAAAGGATTCACCTTCTTTGAAAACCCCTCCACAAACCTCCTGTAATAACTTGTCAGGCCCAAGATACTCCTCACCTCTATTACCGTCTTAGGCCTTTCCCACTTAAGTATTGTTTCAATCTGGTGATACCCCGACCTCAAATCTATTTTGGAAAACACCCTTGCTCCCTTCAAATGGTCCAATAAATCGTCGATCCTTGGTAGCAGATATTTGTTTTTAATAGTCAGTTTATTCAACTGCCTATAATCCACACAAAGTCGCGAACTTCTGTCATTCTTCTTCACCAATTAATTAATTATGGTTTTAATTCCTATTCAATGTTAACTCTATAGTGGTTTTTCAGCCCCTCTTGAACCTAAGTCCTGTGACATAAACCAAGTACTCTCAACCATGTGAACTAGTACTTTTCCATGTCATACCAATCTTATTTAATGTCATTAAAGTTACCACCTCCTACGGTTAGTTAATTAATTAATTATTTAATTTATTTATTTTCCACGGGTCTTACATTCCTTCTCTTGCTGGCCAAAACCATCATTTGCAAACTGTTCAGACTCAGGTGTACAATGATAGTTTCTTTGATGGAAGGATTTGTTTGGACAAGGATGTCTTTGGAAACAACATGTATGTGTGTTCTCTAAAAAGCAAAAAGCAGCAGCAGGTGAAAAATGTTGGTAATGCTGAAGTGTCCAATGTTGTCCATGGGAATGTGTCAACATCGACAACAGTGGATTCTTCCTTTGCATGGGATTCAAACAATTCCCAAGCTGAATTTTTGGACTCTCCTATGTTGGCAACACCAGACAAGGATCTCCTTTGGCCATAAGGAAAAAAGAAGAAGGTAAAAATAGTAAATTACTTGTCTTAACTTTCACTCTTCTGTAAATATATATCCTCTTGTGGAGTTAAACTTCCATTATGTGTATAGTCCCCATGGTGTTAAATTTGGCAATTAAACCATCTGCTGAAAATGTAGAGCAAATTAATGCTTGAATTGGAACTGTTGAAAGGTTGTTGACAAAGAGTAGGGGAAATTTATTTTAAGGAATATAAATTCTTAATTGATGGGTTTGCTAGAATGGGTTTCATGGAGTCAGCAAAAAAATTATATGATGAAATGGTGGAAAAGGGAATCATTCCTGATGAAACTACTCATAGTAGTTTGACTTGGGGATTTTGCGGGGAAAATTAATTCGAGGAGGCTGCAGAGCTGCTAAAGGAGATGCGTAAGAAAGAACAAAGGATTAAAAGTACTGCATATAAATGTGTAATACTTGGATTATGCAGACAAAAGAAGGTTGTTATTGTAGTTCAAGTTCTAGATTTGATGGTGAAAAGTCAATGCAATTCAGATAAGAGGATGTATTCTGCTTTAAAGAAGGATCTATTATAATTCCATTCCATTAATTTTTTTGTTAATTCTAGCATATCCTTGAATTTTAATTTCATTTTTTCTGTCAGCTTAGCTTTTGATATCGGAATATTAGATCAAGTTGGAAGACATTTTACTAGATTTTTATTTAGTAAACCTCTACTCTTGTGCTTGAGACTGTAAACATTTGTGAATTAATCTTTACCTAGTTTGTATGCCTAAGACTCGCTAATTTTTGCTGTGGGTATTTGCCAATGTAGGAAAGCATGTTGGGAAGTTTTGACGGATAGTTGCGTGGGCTGCAAGACCCAACAGTATTGGCTAATACTGTCTCTCAGCACAAACTAGAATTTCGGTAGTTGAGGTTGACATGAACCTGTGCTTGTGTTAAGTTATTTTTATAGTCAATCCAATCTTCAAGTTTTATCCATGTGTTAATTTTGGTAATTTTAAGTTTGTTTCGTTGACTTGTATAATACAGTCTAAGATTATGTTTTAGTATTTACCATTCAATTTTAGGGATCGAAGGTTGTCATTATTGCACACATTCATGTGATTTTGCAAGTTATTTTAGGCTAATCATATAATTTAGCCCTTGAACATGTTTAGAATTCTAATTTTAATTTACCACATTTTCTTTTTTTTAAAGAACTACTTAGTTATCCTAAAGTATTTTAATATCTTCTTAACATACACTTTGCACGATATTAGATATCCTAGTAGTAAGATAGAGTAAATAATCTTGAGAAATAACATTAAGCGTCAGAATACATGGTAAATATGATTTTGTTCTTTTTAATATAGGAAAATTTCACATATATCATCCAAATGTCTAGCGAGATATATTATATTTTTTATTTACCATTATATTTTTTAAAGGCATTTAAATAAATAAGAACATGGAATATTTTGGTAGATTTATAAAACATAAATTCGAATGAGCTAGGTTGCTAGGGATAATTATTATAATATAGCATGGATCAATTAGGAATCAACTAGGGATAAATTTGCTAGGGATCAAATAGGGATTAACTAGGGATAAATTGACTAGGGATTAGGTAGGGATTAGCTAGAGATAAATTTGCTAGGGATCAGCTAAGGATTAGCTAGGGATAAATTTACTAGGGATTAGCTAACGATTAGCTAGGAATAAATTTGCTATGGATTAGTTAGGGATTAGTTAGGGATAAATTTGCTATGGATTAGCTAGGGATTAGTAAAGGATAAATTTGCTATGATTTGCTAGGGATTAGTTAGGAATAAATTTGCTATGGATTAGCTAAGGATTAATTAGGGATAAATTTGCTAGGGATCAGCTAGGGATTAGCTAGGGATAAATTTGCTAGGGATCAGTTAGGGATTAGCTAGGGATCAGCTAGGGATTTGTTAGGGATCAACTAGGGATTAGCTAGGGATAAATTTGCTAGGGATTAGCTAGGGAAATCATGGATAATAGTGAGGGAAAAACCTCCTCGCTATTTAGCTACTCATATTTTAGCTACGAAATACTGCCTAGCTAATCCATCGCTAATCCCTCGCAAAATCATTTTGCGAGGGATTAGAGAGGGATTAGCTAGGGATTTTTGTCGCAAATGTGTTTTTTTCTTGTAGTGAATAGTCAACATTTCTCATATTTGTCAATCATGGCTAGAAACTTGCTAAGTATTTCAATTACTACAGTTGCATCTAAATATACTTTTAGCTTTTTTTCAAGGATTTTGAATAAGTATAGAAGTCGTCTATTGTCAAAACATTTTTAAGCAATAATTTGTACTTGCCATTGAAAGCATGGGTTTCATGAATATGATAACTTCTCTAATTTAAATTCTAACAATATTTTCATAAATAATTTTTATATTCTAAATTGTTTTTTCAATTCCATTCCATGTGTTATTCAAATGATGATGTTATCAAGATGGAAGAATGGATGGAGTTGTTCTAAGGGTGCATCTAATAACCTTGGAAAGGAAATTGATGAAGATTGAAAGTGGGATACATTTAATTTATTGATGCTTTGCGTAAACCATGGTGTTTTTCTTCACATGCCAAGAGTGGTACATGGACCAATTTTTGTGTTATATATGCAACCATAAATTATAATGAAATATATGTCATGCAAGTTGAACAAACAATTGATGCTTGGTGTGGCATAACTACAGAGTTTTCTATGTTATGTCATGCAAGTTGAACAAACAATTGATGCTTGGTGTGGCATAACTACAGAGTTTTCTATGTTCGGATGTTTTGAAAATCCATGTTTTTCTTTACTGAACAATATGTTTGCCAAATTGTAATTGTTTGTTGCAAAATTTTGATGTTTTGATTATTTTTGCTACACAACAAAGGACTATGTAACTATGTTATTTTATGTTTTGGATATTTCACTGCACATTAAATTTCAAATACCATTAGCTTGTTCCTTACTTCTGCCATCTCAAAGGTTTATGATGTTTTTGTCGTTTAAGAATTGTATGTTGTGAATATGGAATGATTGATAAAGGATAATATGGGAGAATGAAAGGGCAACTAGGTCATGGTCTTATCACTGATGAGGAATTCATGATGTATAAAGCTGCAAGCTTTCAGAACATTTCTTTTAATTTGGTAATAATTCAAGTAATGATTGTTTAATGTACTAATTCAAAGTATTTTCCATTTCTACCTTATCCATAGATGAATCTGTTACCTTATTCATTGTCTAAGATGCTTCTATTTTTCTATTTTGGTATGGGAAGATAGTAGTTAAAATATGTTGGAATGGGAGAAATTTAAGGTAGGATAAAACTCAACGTGGGTATCTTTGTTTACTACTTACAAGACTAGACATGCTATTAGATGAGAAAAAAATAAAGTAGAATTGGTTTAATATAATACCAAGTGTATAGTATGGGAGTCCCAATCAACAGTCGATCGATCGACCTATATGGCAAGACTGCTCGGTTGACCCGCTCGATCAGCATGCTTGATTAACCAAAGTACATTCTTGATTAATTCTAGTTAAAGTTTTCACCTCTAATCAAAGTACATTCTCAATCGTTGGTAAAAACCCATTCAATCACATGAAAGTTTCCAAATTTAATCAAAGTAAATTCTCAATTAAAATTAAAAACCCTTGAACTCATATGATTGATATGTTATGTATATTTAACATCGTGCTAACTTGCTATAATGTAAAAATCATTACTTTTATTTAATTTAGATATAAAAGACATAGAAAAATATTAATCACAAAAATAATCAAATGAACAAATCAATTATTGCATTCTAACCTTAAAATCCATAATGAAATTATAGTGGAACTAACTTTCAAAGCTTAACGCTTCATGAAATCAAAATAAAACAAAAATAAGAGAAGAATAGGTAGAGAACGAAATTAGGCCCCTGTAAAGGGTTCCTAAACTTCGAAGTTTCGAGTTTGTCTTTTCTGTTTCCCCTTGATATTTTTATATAGGACTTGGACAATAAACTTTCTTAAATATCTTTAAGATAATCATAAATATCATTTATCTTTATAGTTGTTATGAATATAAAAAAATATTTTGAGAGATATAAATTATTTGAAAAATATAGTTGGTTCATAATTTCTAATATAATTAAATAAATTAATTACTTAAAGACATTTGATAAATTATCAGAAACTAATATTTGCATTAAATTTCCTCATCCCTTTGCAATCTCCACCAATTATCTTCTAAAAAAATATAATATCTTCAAGATATATTTGTTTGTTGTGGAGATCTAAAATATTTAAGAAGATCTTGCCATATTTAAAAAGATTTGGTAGTTATTCTCTTTTAATATTTTATGATATAATTAAATAAGATAATAATTTCAAAATATCAAATAAAATATCTGAATATATATTTTTCCAAATGATCTTTTATCATAAATATTTATGAATTATTAAAGCCCTTTTTTTCTAGAAAAAGATATAGAAAACCACAAGGTTCAATTTTTGTTGCCTGTTCTCTCTTCTTGGCTTAGCCAAACTTCTTCACTTTTTCAAGCTTTTCTTGTCTTCTTCATGCAATGCTTGACTTGAAATTTTTGTGATTTTTATAATTTCTATTGTTGGATTTATCTTTGAGGTGTCATGAAGCTTTACTCAATTTATTTCAACACCTCAAAGAGCTCAACTTAGCTGCAATTGCACTAACACATCTTAAAATATCCAAAAAACATTTATGCGACCCAAAAGCTATTTTTAAATACCAATTATAAGAAATCCCAATTAAATCAATCTTTTAAGAACAAAACTAAATTAATATTCCAGAATTAAACATTAAATGAGAGCATAAATATGAACTCATCACCACTAAATTTGTTACCCTAGCATTTATTACTACTTTTACTTTGACCTTTCCTAAATTAAACGTCAGAGTACTTTCCGCATGTATCGACTGAGTAGTTTGAACGATTTAAGGAACACAAGACTAGACTTGAAGACCCATGGGAGGAAAGTGTAATCTATAATACCAAAACCAAAATTATGAAAATATTATTATTTTACAATTAATATTTTTATCGCTTATGTTACGTTCATCTCTACTTATAAATGAGACATGCATCTATTTCATACAGTTTTCCATGTTTTAACCTATCACTACAAAAAAATTATTATTTAGTGGAGGTTTTTTTTTTTTTATCTATGGAGGTTTTCAACCTCTGCAAATTAATTTGCGAGGGTTTTTTAAACCTCCACAGTTAGAGTTGCCACAAGCTTTTTGTGGAGATTTTGAGTTACCCTTGGTATCCAAGTTATATTGCAGAGGTTATGTTGTGGAGGGTTTTAACCTCTTCTATTGATCTCTATTATTTTGTGGAAGTTTGAAACCTCCTTTATTTGTAATTACCCTCCTGCATTTATAATTTATTAATTAATGAAATTATCTTTATAATAATAAATAAATAAAATATGTAAATTTGTAAAGTGTAACACCCCATTTAATCTAATATGCGAAAGTAAAGGAAGCGTCACATAAAGATAACATACTAGTGCAGTCCTGGAGTTTAAAACTCAACTCCTTACAACCCAAGGCACACCACAATGCCCAAAAGAAAAAATGGATAACGAGTTTAACAAAAGTATATAAATCCAAGGACAAACAAGTACATGGGCCATAACCCTAAAGAAAAACCCATAAAGAAAATAAAGTCCAGCCCACGCGGACTATGAGACGGAACCATCACCTCCATGTTGCCCACGGGTGTTCCTCGCATCTGCTCACACCAACAAGTTGATGATCATCGCAAAAGAGAGTACCACACAACAGAACACACAACAATAAAAGTAGGGTAAGCTAGAGCACAAAATAATTTCAACAAGTAATCTGATACACTTTCACAATCAACCATATATAAAACACTCAACATGCTATGACTCTCAAACCAATACACTAAGGACTCGACTCGACTCATCCGGAGACATACAATCTGGTCGGATTCAGTGGATGCTTGCACTTGTGGTGGATACCTCTACACCCCCGAGCTTTGTGTTACAAGTGTTACAATGAATCAATTTCTCTCACCACAAGGTAAGCCCTTAATGAATTTCAGGCCTCCTGCTACTCTCACCACAGGAGTCAATCCGCTCTAAGTGAGACTAACTGACTCCTTAGAGTTTCAGGATGCAACCTTACCTTGAATCCTTACCAGACCATACAAATGGGGCACCACCATTGACACCCACTAACAGGGGCCATGGAATTACGTCCCGACCACTGAAGTACGACCTTGAAGCCTCACCTAGAGACTCCAAGGGATTACGTACTGACCACTTACCAACATATAAAAATAGCCAAGAAATAAACACATACACCATGCATAGTAACTTCATACCAACATCCATAACCAACCCTCATTTATTACATGTCGAACCAGTACCAACTCGTTGTTACCAACCATGAGAAAAGTGTCTCCCCTCATACCAATATCATGCCACTGAATTACCAATC
>Ga0099822_1003980_pt1 | contig 19118 bp, 14 predicted proteins | sample CowpeawhiteBW_FD_76839 | JGI IMG/M metagenome (GOLD analysis project Ga0099822, IMG submission 76839) | Root nodule microbial communities of legume samples collected from California USA - Cow pea white BW | ecosystem: Host-associated > Plants > Roots > Nodule | place: USA: California | collected...
CAAAACCCCTAATCTGTGGAGACCAAGCACAAACGTAGAAGTCAAGATGAAAGGAGAAGATGAATACTGATTTTTCGTGGGTGGAAACGAAGAAAGAAAATGGAAGGGTTACAAAATGCATACCTGATCTTCATTCTCGACGACGCCTACCGGAAATGAAAGGGAGGACGAAGTTTCGCAATTGTTGTGGGGTTCCGGGGAGAAGAGAGGGGAGCCCAAAAATGCCACCTTTGACGATGCCTAACCTCCTTAGTGGGTGGAAAAGAATGGGGCTGGGGTTCTTCAATGGAAGCTTCGGTGGTTTGGGAATTTTTTAGGGTGGAGAGGAAATGGGTTCTGTCTGAAAGAATGGTGTAATGGTAAGAGAGTGTGAGTGTTTGGCACCACGCGCGAGTAATCTTTCAGTTTCCCCTGCAGCTTTTAAGTTAAGGGAAAAAACAAATTAAAATTCAATAACAAATGACACGTAATGTGGTAAGAGAAGTGGTAAGAAATAATAGTCATTCTATCATTTCTCTATCCTTTATTGTATGAAATTGAGATCCATCCTCTCTTCGTGAGTATCTTAAAACTTTTCAAGAACATTCTTTGTAAGTATAGTAATTACAACATCTAACTCTACACTATCACGAGCATCAGAAGGTGTGTCAATAACAATAGTAAAGTTTGGGAGAGAATCTGCATCAGTGCTACAAAGAATAGATAACTCTTAATGGAAAATTAGGCTCCATTGTTAGGTCATATTGTGTTGAGAATGTCATTGTATGTGAATTAAATAATTTGGATGTTTAGTAAATGTCGTAATTGAGTCTTTTTACTCAATTTTCTCTTATTAACCCTTGTATCACAATGGTCATAATGTGAAGACGAATTCAGGGTCACTTCGTTGACGTTGTCGGTCTTGTAAAGCTAGGTGTGGATTTTTAGGTTTCAGAACAAAAAATCCAGAAAGTAATTTTGCATCCAAAAACACTTTCAGGAACATGTATTTTGAAATATGAAAAAAATTCAAGATAAGTGTTTTAGAAAGCATTTTCCGAATCTATAAATATTTTCTAAAGACTTGTTTCCAAAATACTTTTATGCTTCGGATCCTGGAATAGTGTTTTCAGAATATAAATAAAATTTTCAAAACAAAAATTTGAAAAATATTTCCAGATTTAGAAATACTTTTCAAAATTTTTGTTCTAGAATGTATGCTTTTATATCTTTCAGATTAATTATTTCGGAAACATTAACACTTTCAGAATATCCGATCCAAAAAATATTAACATATAGGAGGTATAGAAATTTATATTATAATTTTAATAAAGGATGGTTTGAAAATTCCACATTTTTGGGGTGCAGGAAGCTACCCTAACAAAGTTAACCTAGGCCTGCCAGCTGCCTATTCATAATGTGCCAACATACTAAAATTGAAAAATACTACCCTTCATACATTTCAAAACTAGTTATGTAAAAAAAAAATTCAAATTAAAAGTATTTAATAGATAAAATTTTAGGCTAAAACATATTCGTTAATTGTTATAAAATATTGTATAGTATTAACATTTCGCTAGCCAGTTTTTTGTAAGGCCCAGTTTTAATTTTCTGTCCTAATGAGTGAGGGTTGGCCTTAATCTGTTGGGCCTAAAGGGTGGCCCATAGGGTGCTAAGGTTCTAAAGCTGCTAGGGTTCCCTTGTCAGCCTCACTTTTGCAAATCTGTACCTAAACACTGCCCCTTCTGTTTCAGAGCTCTACTAGGGTTAGCCGTCACCCTCTCCAAGCGAACTTCAACTTTTCCACTCCATGTAAGTTGTTTCTGAACTCGTTGTAGCTTTCCACTAACTTTACTGTGGCGTTCCTGTGAGACTCTTTTGATAATCCCTTATGCTCTATTTCTTGGTTTCCTTCCAGCCACTTATTTCTTTCCTTGAGCTGCTGCGCTCTTACGTTCTGTGTCGAGGGCGTGTTGGGATATCTTGCTAGCTTATTTCCAAGTAAGGGAAGTTAGAACCCTCATGTTTGTTGGTACGAGTCTGTTATTCCATGTTGTTTATGATTGCTTGAGTTTGCTTGCTGTTATGGATGTGTGGTATGGTGGGATTGTTGTTTGGGGTATGCCTTCGAGTCTGTTGCAGGTGAAAACAGTGGCGGGCACTGATAAACTCGCCCAAGTGAGCTAGTCTCGCCTAGGCGAGATTAATATAGGCTTCCCTAAGTCTTTTTCCATGAATGGCCGCCCAGGCGACCCGCTGTATTTTTGAGCGAGCGAACGTCTCGCTTAGGCGAGAAGAGTCTCGCCTGAGCGAGAACGCGTGCAAGGCCACTGTACTGGAAGTCGAGCTCTCGCCTAGGTGAGGGTCCTCCTCACCTGGGCGAGACCCTGCTGCCTGAGCGAGAAGTTGGGCGAGAAGGTGGCTAGCCTTGAAGTTTTCCTTGATCTCAAATGTTGATAATGTGCTTGTATACCTTTAAGATTATGAATTGAATGACCTTTATGAATGGGATGGTGTATGAGTTGTGATTTGTGAGTTTTAACATGATGTGAGTATGATAATTGTATGAGATGATTCATGAAATTGAAATGATGAGTTTGGTTTGAGTTCGGCATGAGACATGAACGAGTTGGTATCAATGTGGCATGGTAATGATATGAGACGGAGTTCCACATTCTGGGTTCGAGAATAATGAGTTGGTACGGTTTGGTTGGGAATACGAAAGAGGTGAATTATGAGAAACTGTATGAGATGTATATGTATATATATTTGTGTGTATGCATGCTGAATCTATTTGATTGATTAAGAAAGTTTGGTCCGTGTCAGTGCGTAATTCCTTGGGATCTCTAGGTGAGATTCCCAAGGTCGTGCTTTGGTCGGGACGTAATTCCATGGCCCTTGTTAGTGGGTGTCCATGGTGGTGCCTCATCTGTATAACTAGGTAAGGATTCAAGGTAAGGTTGCATCTTGACACTCTAAGGAGTCAGTTAGTCTCACCTAGAGCGGACTGACCTCTATAGTGAGAGTAGTAGGAGGCCCGAAATTCATTAAGGGCTAACCTTGTGGTGAGGGAAAATTGATTCATTGTAACACTTGTAACACATAGCTCGGGGGTGAGCAGCTCGGGGGTGAACAAAGGTATCCACCACAAGTTCAAGCATCCACTGAATCCGACCAGGTTATATGTATCCGGAGGAGTCGAGTCGAGTCGTAGTGTATTGCTTGGAAGGTCGTAACATGCTCGTATGATGTGTGTATAATGGACTGTGAATATGTATCTGATTTCATTGATGAAATGGTTTTGGCTCTAGCTTACCCTTTGCTTGTTTGATTGTCTTGTGTGTGGTTTTTCTCTTTTGCGATGATCATCAAATTATTGATGTGAGCAGAAGCGAGAGGTTCTCGCGGTCAACAGGGGAATGGTGACTCCGCTGCGTAGCCCGCCTAGGCAAGATCCTGATCCATGATCTTTCTTTTAGGGCCACGGCCCATGTAGTATCTGTCCTTTACATTTCAGTTTGATTTCCGCAGAATTTTTGTATCTACTTCCTTTAGCACCGTTACGCGTTTTGGTTGGATGTATGGAGTTACTTTTAAACTGTGGGGCTGCGCTAAGATATTATTCTAGTGTGACGCTTCTTTTAATTACGCCATTAATTAAATGGGGTGTTACATTTTCAAATTATTTTTGCAAACTCTGCACAGAGCAGACCCCGGTGAAATTGAGTTTCAAATGAACTTGGCACCTATCCGAAAAACATGCTTTGCACAATCAGCTACTGTGTTTCCCATTTAAGTACAATGTTTGTCATTTAAACATGCAATCTTTATTTCAACAATTTAGTTTTGGAACTTTATGTCCATTGCAGATCGTGGTGACACCAAACAAATTGTAGACAGTTTTTAATAAGAAAGTTTACTTAAATGGAGTTCCAAATCATGTAGTCGTATCTCCGTCAAAAACTTTTTTTTGTTGCGTTTGCCATTTAAGTAGTCACTCATTGGCATTTAAACCTGCAACCTTTATTTGACCAATTTATTTTCGAACTTTATGTGCATGCCAGATCTTGGTGACACCAAACAAATTGCAATGATTAACATTTAAACTTGTAGCCTTGGTGTTAGCAATTTATTTTGGAACTTTTTATGCTTGTTAGTTCCTAGTGCCACCAAACAAATTACAGTGCTTTTTTAATTAGAAAGTTTCCTTAAATGGAGTCCTAAATCACGTGGGCACCTCTCCATGGAAACATGTTTTGCCAAATCTCTTACGGTGTTTGCCATTTAATTAGTCACTGATTGTCATTTAACCCTGCAACCTTTTTTGAACAATTTATTTTTGAATATTATGTGCATGCCACCATCCTTTGACACCAAATTCCATTGATTTATGTGCAGTCCACACCCAGCATAGACCCAATTACGCACTGATTTATTGAAAAAAATACGTTCAATTATTGCGATTATGAAATGGAATTCCAAATCAATTGACGACCTAAGTGGGATGCTTTTGTCCTAAAAATCTTATTGTGTCTGCGACTTAATTAGTCATTGTTTGCCATTGAAACCTAAATAAACTCAATATCCTGTCCTGTTTGGATAAGGAAAGTGGGCATTTCACCCTGCACCAAAGAACTCCCAATAGAATTTGGACACAACTGTGGCAACTATGTTTTTCAAAATAACTTACTTAGTTTGCAATATAACTAAGTGTTTTCCACTTAATTATAAGTTCAAATCCTAAACATGAAAACAATAAACAAACGTAGTACTACATGAAAACATTAATAATGGAAACAAACATAGCTTATCAATTATCATCATTGGATGATGTTGCATTTGACGTATAGTCGGGATCACTTGAAGATACTTCATTTAATGGAGGTTTTAGTTTTTTCAAGATGTCGTCCATGCTCACTTCTTCTCCTAGTCTGTTGCGTAGTAGACTGACAGATGTCTTCACTATATCCTCAATTGGGGGGCATATGTTGAACATGAAAACCTATTGATAAGGGAAAAAACATGTTAGTCAGTTATTTAGTACATTTTAAGTTATGATATTACCTTCACCATGTTCCTGATTGTTATGTTAAGCTATTAATCTGTGAAACTTGTCTGGAAAAATGCAACCTATTTTAGTTGAATTTGAAAAACTTATGTTTTCATCAACAACAAATAAATAAATTTATTTTATGTATGAAACAAATAAGAATTAGGAAAGTACATCTTGTAACAGCATCACTGAGCTAATACCAATGTTTGGACCAAATTGTCCATCTTGCAGAACCTTCTTATGGATACCAGCCTTGGCAATTCTAGATTGATCCTGCATAACAATTCAAGTACTTGAATATTTTGCTTACATTTACATTTACATTCCGAGTAGAACCGCATTACCACTTACCTTGATGGTGACTATCATATCACCCAATCTGTTGTGCTTGCAGTCCTTCACAATGCATGCCACAAAAGCTAACCGATCCTTATCCAACGACATTTGAGTATGTAGTTTGGTATCTAGTTTGCTTAGGAATTTCATGTCACCATCATCAACCAAACCTGCATTGGAGTTTAATAAATATTTTATTTCAAAATATAAATTAAAACAAACCTCTTTGGTGTTTATATCGTGACACTTGATAAACATTTCCATCCATTTTCATGGGTTGGAGTTGAAGTCATGTTCGTATGTTGCATCAACAATTTCCTTCACAAATTGTTGAGTGTTTTTGGCTTCATCTTATTCCCTGTTTAATAAAATGCTGGGACATTCCCAGCTGGACCAAGAATAAGATCGATATTTGAGTTGCACTTCCTGAAAATTGATTCCATATTTGAGCCATCAATATGCAATCCCTCCACGGTTCCATTTCAGCACCTGTATTTCAATGGTCAAAAAAAATTATGTAAAAGAACACAATAAAAAAAGATGATTTATGTTTGCAAAGTTATACGAACAACAACATTGTGAGAATTGAAGTAACTCATGTTTACCTCTTGGATGGTAAAGAGTGAGATACGTTGTCTTTACTTCAAGATTTAATGAAGTGGAACCCTATTTATATTACATTAAATTACTTTGGACAATTTACCAATTTACCCTAATATTTGCTTCTTGGGCACATTTTCATATCACCCAAACGCGTTTTGTTGCATTGTAAGAAGGAGTGATGTTCCATCCACCCCAGTTGGGTCACTCAATGCACGACAATGCAACTAAGAAGAGCAATTCATCTCCCAATGTTTATTGAACAATGACTTCGCACCATCTTCCTTCATTATCTCACCCAACTCTCTTCAACCTCTGTGGTCCTTCATAAAGGAGGTAAGTGCATTATTCATTGCTTCCATAAATGAAGCAATTAATACCTTCCGCTCCATCTTTGATTGTTGCAGAACATACCTAAAAAAATTATGTTTCATTTAAAGTTCCATAATCATTGGGTTTTGCTAAAGATATTAACTTCACCCATAAAGACTTGCGTAAAGATATGTTTCTTTTACTTTGTAATGTGTGGTTCGTGGCCTTTATAGTTCTCTTACCAATAAATGTGTAGTAGAAGTTGATGTTTATTTGGTTTGTTCATGATTTCGTAATGCAAATGAAAGTTATGTGTCAAGAATGACATTTTCACGAAGTTTGACTATGGAAAACGTGGAAGCCACCCACATTAGGACTACATTAGATTATTTTGTATGAGGACGACCTTTGTCAAACAACCACTGATGCGCTAGTATCCATTAGCCGTAATAATGAAGGTGGAGACTTAAACCAACTTATGGTCTCCACTGTTAGGATGTCGTTCGAAATAGCGGACGAGGTCAAAAACTTTTACAAGGATTATGCTATTCGAAAAGGATTTTGGGTGAGGATAAGAACTTTACAAAAAGATTTGGATGGGAAGATTTAATATTTGAAGTTTTCTGCTCACAGGAAGGAAATTATGTGTCCTCAATCTCTCTAGAGAAGAAGACACTTCGTACCCAAAGGAAGAATTGCCCTACTCAAATGACTACACTTAAAAAAGAAGGAAAATGGTGCATACAACTGTCATGCACGAACACAACCATGATATTAGCCCAGGAAAGTCAAGGTTAATTAGAGGTAACAAAATCATAAATATGCATGCAAAGAGAACCCTTGACATAAATGATGAGGCAAGAGTGCGTATCAATAAGAGTTTTCGATCGTTGGTTTTTTATGCAGGCGATTTTGAGAACCTGGACTTTGTTGAGTGTGACGTAAGAAACTACTTAGAAGTCATAAGGTGTGCCTTGGGAAAGAATGGGGACGAACAAGCATTGCTAAATCACTTCTCCTGCATGAGAGAACTAAATAGTATTTTCTATTACAAGATTGACTTGGACTCCGAAGATCGTATACGTAAGATTTTTTGGGCGGATGCAAGGAGCTGATCCGCATGTCATGATTTCGAAGACGTTGTGTCCTTCGATACAACGTATTTGACAAACAAATATGACATGCCCTTCACACCGTTTGTGGGGATTAACCACCATGGTCAATCAATTTTATTAGGATGTAAATTACTATCTAGGGAAGACACAAATACTTTTGTTTGGCTCTTTAATGTGTGGTTGAGGTGCATGTCAAATAAGGCACAATATGGGATCTTACCGATCAATATAAGGCAATGCAAAATGCAATACAATATGGCTTCATTAATTCAAGTACCACACTTAAACAATTTGTCATCCAATATGACAATGCCTTATGACAAAAGGCCGAAAAAGAGTATAAAGTTGACTTTGCATCCTTGAATACGACAATACCTTGTGGTTCTCAATCACCCATTAAAAGACAGTTCCAAAGTGAATATAACCATGCTAAATTTGATGAAGTCCAAAATGAATTCAAATGTATGATGATTTTTTTGTTAAAGATGTGGACTATTGTGCCAAGTAACGCACACATCCAAAGCCCAACTATTGTTACAAGAAAAGGCTGACCTCGATCAATTTGGTTGCAATCAATAGTTACGAAGTTATGCAAGATGAAGAAATCTAATGCGACAAAAGTGATAGGAAAAACCCACGATAAAATAAGTAGGGTTTTTAGGTCACCGTTTGGAATTGAAAACATTATATGTATTTATTTGCTTACTTGGCTTTTTGTGTGGTGATTGATTATTGTGTTATTCAACATTTAAAATATGACCAAACGAGCACTATAGATGTTGTACACCACATCCCTGTTATGAATATTGGGAGTCAATCTTCAATCACTATGGTAGGTTTTTGATTTATTAATACTTTTATTAGTCATGCAATGATATGATATTTTTATGTGAAGTTTTATTATATAATTGGGGTGGATTATGCAGGTATCTAGTGTCCAAAGTAATGGATTTCTATTGCTACTGACATTTATGCAATCAAATATAGACATGCTTCAAACAACGACGACATTAAAAGTATTTCAATTTCTCTAACAAATGAGTAGGTTTTGACTTTTCAAGTTATCCATGTCTTAATTAATTATACAACTCACAAAATTTAAAAAATTATCATTTTGCAGGTTGGGAAATAGTTACAACATTTTGGGCCATTTATTTTTGCTAGATATGACATCATCAAAAACCATGAATTTTGATGATGGTTGTGTTTGTCAATGGCATGCCATTAATATTTACAAAAAACATTAAATGTAGGATGGACGTATGTTATTGGTGTTTACTGATATAATTATTCTTATGTAGAGTTAACAGTGGACACAATACAGATCCGTGGAATCATATGATGTGAAAAATTATGGTAAAGGCAATGTTTAACTACTAAATATTGAACATAGTGCAATTAAGTGCCAAACAATGTCCTACTTTTGGGACAGTTAAATAGTCTATTATTTTTATACCAGTTATTTGAAACAGTACTTGGCATAGGTGACAACTATTTGTGCACTTGCACAAAGGTTTTGTGTTGGAGGGTTTACCTATAGCTTTAAATGGACATGGTTTAAGACATAAAAGAAATAAAAAATTTTGTTAAAAAATAAATTATTCTACGTTGTGTAATTAAGTGCCAAACGCCTCTAAAGTTTATGCACAAACTTACATGTAGTTAATTTATTCACAAAGTATTTTGTGCAGTTGACATCAGTATATTATGCATATGTGGCAAATGTTTTTGGATAATTTGGCAAACAAAATGAATTATTTTGTGCAAAATTATAATTAGTGAATTAATCACAAGGTTTTTTACTTTGTAGTTTGGTTGCCTGATATGGGCATGTCCCCTTTTTCCGACAGTCTAAGGTGTGGGTTTCCCCATCACTTACAAAGAGGTTATGTTAATTCAAAATGATTAAAAATTAATTTCAAAAAATATGTAGGAAACAGTCAAAATAAGTGGCAAACACATAAAGTTTTTGCACTAAAATGGATGTTTTTATTCGACATCTTTAGTTGCTTGTATCACATGCTTTAATAAACCTGTCAAAGATAGATAAGTGTATATCCAATATATGTAGTCTACATAAGTTAATGATTTTTTACAAGGTTGTTAAACCACAAAACAATATTTTATTGCTCCCTATACCTCACAAAAATTGCACCCTCCATAATGTACTTCACAAAAGTTTGAAACAAAAGTATGAGGTTCACTACAACACAACACAATACAAACATACCTTATCATTGGGTAGGATTCCTAATAGTGAAGTGCTTAAGTACATAGTCTCTGTAGATGTTATCTTCATCTATAGTTCATTGATAAATGTATTTCTCCTTGATTTATTGTAAATTTTCCTATAGTGTCAGTAGTTGAAGTCATCAAGAAGTCCAATTTCCTTAAAAAAAGTACAAATCCCAAGTTCATATATAACAATTGATACGATCCTATCCAGGAAAGAGTTTGATCGTTTCTGAATTTGAATTCTCAAGAGGTAGACATGAATAAGTTAGAGAAGAACGCGACATACGACAGAGATGGAGGACGTCACAGTCTAGTAGATTGATAAGTCAAGTGAAGATTCGCCACAAAGATGTTAATCTTTGATAAGAATCAGAGGCCCTAAGCCAAGAACAAAGAGAATCGGCTCTTTAATGAAATAAAATTCAATATATGTTTAAAAGTGTCTACATTAGTTTTGGTACCTCTATATATAGGCATATAAGTTTAAGAAAACTTGAGAACCTTACAAGGAGGCCCAAGCCCAAAACATAAAACATAAACTAATTTCTAAAAGAAAATTCAAAGTCTAAAAATATAAACTAATTTCCTAATAACTATCCTTCAAAAGTCCTCTAAGCCATGATCTTCATATCCTTTGAATTTCCTCTTACAAATGCTTATAGCATCAAGAGCCTTGAATAGATTTGACTTTCAAATCTCTTGCTCCTTGCCTTTCTCATAGGTCCTTTGAATTGTAAAGGTTCATTTTCAAGTTCTTCTTGTATGGAATCTAGGGATAGTCCTCTATCATTAATATTGAAACTAGAGCTTACCCCATAATCTTTAGGTAGATCAACAACATAGGCATTGCCATTGATCTTTTAAGGAACTTGAAATGGTCAATATCCTCTTGGTAAAAGTTTAGATTTCCTTTTAAAAGGAAATATCTCCTTCCTAAAGTGAACCCACACCCAATCGCTAGGTTCAAACTTGATCTGCTTCCTCCCTGGGTTAGCTCTAGAGGCTAACTTCTCCATCTTCTTTTCTATTTGGGCCTTTACCTCTTTATGCAAGTTCCTGACAAAAGTTGTTTTGGCAAGTCCATCTATGTTAGTCATAAAACCTAAACCCTAAACCCTAAACCCTAAACTAATATCAGGTAAAGGTAACAAATCTAATGGAGTTAAATGATTAAAACCATATACTATCTCAAAAGGAGACATCTGAGTAGTGGAATGAACTACCCTATTATAAGAAAAATCCACATGAGGTAACCACTCCTCCAAAGTTTTCTAATTTTGTTTAAAAAACATCTAAAGAGTTGCGAAAGAGTTCTATTTACCACTTTTGTCTGGCCATCTATTTGAGGATGACGAGTTGTAGAAAATAGAAGCTTTGTACCAAACTTACCCTACAAGAACTTCCAAAACAAGAGTTTTATTTACCACTTTTGTCTGGCCATCTTTTTTTAATTTTTTGAAAACAAATTCAAATTGATTCTCATTGCATTGTTATTTTTACCACTTTTGTCTGGCCATCATTCTACTTTGATATTTTTTTACTTTTCCAAATCATTTCTTTAGTCTAATCAGTTTACTAACGAACTTTTTTTAATCATTTCTTTTGAAACACTATTTGAAATAACATGCATGAAATTGCCAAGGGCTTGAAAAGGCTCGAATGAGAAGATGAAGATTAACTAGGAAGTTGCCCCAATTTGAACTAGTTTCGGGGCATAAAATATGTTTGACCTTTCCCTAATTATTGATGGTATGAAGGAAATGATAGGGACTTTAAAAATTTCCCTTAGTGTGAGAGCTTGGGATGGTCTTAGGGTGTAAAAGCATGTTTGACTTTTCCCAACTGAGGAGATTGAAAAAAAGACAGGGTCTTCACAAGTTTCCCCTAATGTGATCACAGTCTTCAACGTAAATAAATGTCCCAATTCAGAATGAATGATGAGAATATATGAATTACAAACAAAATGATTGCTCAGTTTGAGTTTGGGATTGTTAAAGATAGACTATCTTAAGGTTGGTCAGGTTTAGGCTTAGAACGGAGGATACTATATGAGCAAAGATGGAATTTCATGAAGAATGAGTTGAAAGGGGACAACCAAAATTTAGCTTAATTTCCTAAACTCGCTTTTTTAATCTTTTTTTATTTTTTTAGAACAAACCTATTAACTAATCAAAATTTTCCTCTGAATTAAAATCTTTGAAAGATTAACAACCAATCTTTTATCTGTGTGGACTTTATTAGGCTTGTCTCATGACCAATGCTAGGGGTATGGAACTAAATGATAGTAAAGGCCCAAACAAGTGATGTGAAGGTTGTTTCAAACAAAGATCTTTGAATAATGTTTCATTCAATATTTGTTTGACTTCTTCTTGTTCACCTTTTGCTTCTCTTTTTCTTTTCTTAATGTAACCATTTCTTTTTTATTTTTTGATATTTTTGTACTGGTGAACTACTAGTCAAATGAAACAAATGCAAACATTATGTCAACCCTTAGTGTGATGGTGACCCTTTTTTAGGGTAATTTGAAAGAGTTTTTTTTTTTTTTTTGAATGTTCAAATTGGGTAGCAAAGGATAATTTTTTTGTATAAAGAAACATGGCCACACATCATTTCGAATCATGATTGTTTTTCTCAAAAAAATTTAATTCACAGGAAAATAATTGATTTCATGTGACAGGATACCCCTTGTTTTGTTATATTCGTTTTTCTCACTTTTCTTGTCTTATTTTTTTGCCTAGACTGTCCTTCAGAGTTTTCAGTCTAGTTGATTTTTCTTCATTTTTTTTTTGTTTTTTTGTGTTTAGAGAATTTCTGGTAATCATTTTAAGGTATGTGTCCCCTTTATGATAATCCTCCATGGAATTGAAAACAAATTTTATGGTGGAAGAAAGATAGAAAGGGAGATGGACTTGAGCAATCTCATGCATGTAGATTAGATTAATGCTTCAAAAGAAATGTTATTAAATATTAATTTCATTTATTTATTCATGCACTGATTTGACAAAATGTTTCATTATTTTCTCATTTCCCTAACAAAGATAACAAAAATTTGATAAAAATGGGAAAAAAATTTAATTTATTGCAGTGCAATTTTTTTTTAGATTTTTTTTTTATTATGCATATGCATGCTATGTGTTTGAAACTATGGACAGAGTACCATGAATGACCACAAAATGAAATGCAATGCATGGTTATGCCTCACTAGGCACTTATTCACATTATATACTAATGAAATATATCCTTATACCTTAGGAGGCAAAAAAATGTGATAGATTTATTACTATATACAAGAAAAATTGATGGTAAAGGATGCAAATGGTCTCCCTTTTGTGCCTTAATCGAGGTTCGAAACTTAAAGTTTAAAGTTCTAAGGCAAACTATATATGCTCACAAGGATAGTTCCCTAATACTTAAAGATCAAGGTCACTAGAGCTATGGCCCACTTCATGGAATTTCCCACGACAATTGGTAAACAACAAGAAGTGAGAGTACCAATGAAGTAAACAAACTCTAGCTGGGATTCTCACAATGACCACTTGGGAAGTACATTCATCGTGGCACTACTACACAATCTTCTCTAATTCTAAGCAACTCAGATAGGGCCCCACTCATGTAATGAACAAAGTGTGTGTGAAGGGAGAATGCAATTTATACCCAATCCCCCCCAACAACCAAAAAAGTTACAGGAAGATATATAACAATATTGTTTGCCCTAAAATTCAATATCTAGCAATATTTAAAAAAAGGAAAATATACAAATACAAGTATTCGAAATATAAAAAAGAGACAAGAATATTCATACCCAAAAAGAAAAAAAATATGATGAAAAATCACATCAATTTTGCACATCCAAATAAATCGCCTGACTTTATAGCGTCCCTAGTAGAGTCGCCATCTGTCGCAACCGAAATCACGATGCGACGACGAACCAAAAATAAAATTTGAAAAAAAACAGAGTTTAGAGTCGTCACCATAGTTTATCCTGGAAAACTACGAAAAAACCAAAATGATAAGAGAAAGTCTGCAAAAAATGAGATTTTGGGTCCGGGAGTCGATTACACATGGGGAAGGTATTAGCACCCCACAACACTCGTCCTAAGATGGTACCTTTAATTAAACGTGCCAAAGGATGTGGTTTCTCCGAAAATAATAATAAATGAATTTACAAAATAAACAAAAATAATTTTTTTTTGGTTTTTGTAGCCCCACAAGGATTAATCATCGCTCATACGTATCTTCATTTATAATGGAGAATCAGGGTTACGTAATTTTTTGTGAAAAAACTATACAAGAAAAGATTTGACTTTTATTTAGTGAATTTTGAAATTTTTTTATGTTTTTTTGGTATTTTTAATTATTTAGAAATGAATGTCATGCGACGCGAGCGGCCGGACAAACACAAAGAGTAAACAAAGAAAATTGTTTTTTATCTTTAATTCTTTAAATTTTTTTATATTTTTTTAGAAAAAGAAATTTGAAAAATTGGTGTCACGCGACGCGAACAACCTGACAGACACTAAAAGAAACGAAGAAAACTATTTTTTATGATTTTTAAAATAAAATATTTATGAACAGTAGAAAATAATATCTCTTAAGGAAAAGATCGAAGTTAGGTGTAAAATAAAAACGCATTCAATATTAAAAGATAATATTATAAGAAGAAGGGAATGAATAAATAAAAGAAGATAATGACAACAACATACCTTCTATACTTTTCAATCCCGCTTCTCTTGTATCAATCTCACCATCTTATTTTGTATATTATAACTACCTTTTCTCTTCTTCTTATTTTCTTGCCTTCTTTTCTAATTTTTTTTGTCAAGAGAGATAATAAAAGAGGTGTGTCTTTGTGGATGGTAATGAGAAGGAGAGAGTAGGAGTAGAGAATGTTTTCTTCTTCTCTTTCGATCCCTTTTCATGTGACAGACTGTCTATTTATATTCACACATTACAATATCAATGTAATCCTAGCCTTAATTGTAAAGAATAATATAAAGAAGGAATTGGTCATGATAGCAATACATTATGGGAATCAAATCATAGCAAATCAGAGGACAATATCAAAAAAGATCAATAATAATGATTCTAACCATTAATAAATCAGAGCACAAAATCAATCCCAATTAGTAATATTGATTCTAATTATATTAAGAGATATTGCTTTGAATTATTAGAATTATATCACTAATTTCTCTATCAGAATAAAGGGTAGAAGATAGGTTGAGTTGTTGGACTCAAGAAAAAGAGTATGATAATTAAAAACAAATTGGGCTCTTCCTTCCTTCTTTTTTTCTTTTTTTTTCCTAAAATTAAAGTTTGAAAATCTTTGAAGAAAATCTTATTTTACCTTTTTTTTGTTTACCATTAACTAAAACATTTTTTTAATTTTTATTTTTTTTAACAAAAATAAATTTATTCACCTAGACAAAATTGGATGTTGATAAATATGATTAAAGCTAATCACATAAAGTATTTAAGAAGATTGTAAATCACTATAATTGAAGATGGACATTAAAAACCTGATTATTTTCAAAGGCAAACTCAATGTTCCCTGTCCTTCCTTATGGTTAGAGATGGCCATTCCAAAATTCTGGGGAAACAACAAACCCGTTCAACAGGACCTGAGAAAAGATGTTCCACAAACCAAACCTACAATCTCAAAGCAGCCCGAATTTCAACGTACTGATAACTTTGAAACAGGTATCAAAAACAGACATTTTGATTGTTACCTGCATCATTGGAACTGCTCCAATTATGCTAATGGCATGCTTGTTTTGTTGTTGCACATAAACCTCATATGACCGACTTATGACTTCAATCAAGAAAGTATAAACGACACCACCCCAATTGTAGTTGCTTAGTGATGCGATGTTATCCAGCAATTTGAAAGGTAATGCTCTTATTCTACTAGAGGTATTGGGAAAAAATTAAACAACAAAACACATCAATATATATATAACCGATAAACACCATCCACATCATCCACCTCATCGCTACTTAGCATGGATCTCATCTTCATAGTTATAGTTTTAATTGTTGCTGCCTCACCATCAAACAATGACCCAACTTCCCACATATTTCGTCATCAAATTGAACTTGATCACCTACTACACTTAATCCGAAGCACATACAAACATCAACACACCTAAGTGAGACTAGGTTTTGCATTACACGAAACCCTTTAAATTCTGGAACCCATCTCCTTAGCATCTCCATCAACAACAATTTTGAGATATTCAGAAGCTTTTCCATTTGCAAACACCATTTGAAAGGTGTATTTTCTACTTTTGAACGATGTATATCTCTTAATAAACAATTCAAGTGAACAATATATTATGTTTTAACAAAATCATGGACCCGAATCTATAAAATAACATTTCATAAAATAAAAATTCATTTTTAATTCAACAAAAAATATAGTTTCATATCATGACAAAAATTTCGTAAGAAATTCAAACTTACCTTGTTGTCAACTAGTTTTGGAAGCTTTCGTTTAACCATTGTGACGTAACGAAGAAATGTGCACAAGTACTGAAATTCTACCTGTAACAACATGATCAACGAGACATGCTTTTAGAAAACTTTCAAATGTGACAACAGATGCACAACCAGATTTATGAAAACAACACATGCATCAATGTGCCAATTGCCATGGTAAATGGTGGAAGAAAATGAAATAATGAATTCAACTAACTAAATTAAACTAAATTATTGCTAACAAGATTTTTTATGCTATCATGATTAGTAAAATAAAGGTGCAAAACATAAATAAAAGTTATAATCCGTTTGGAAAGTCAAACCAAAGTTTTTCACCTACACAAGTGAAACCAAATCCACAAAATTATAAATTGGCATACAATCCAACAACAAGGTACGAATCTAAAAAATATAAAGGAAACACAAATTACAGTAAAAAGATAATTCATTGATCATCTTTTATGACTATGCAGATTGAACAGTTAAGTAATACTTAAGTTTAACAAAGAACAAGTTCATCTTTCACACTCTTAAACTACCTCCTATATAATGAGACAAGTCCATGTGATCTTGAAATCCTTGCTTTCCACCCTCCACATCACTTAAAAGCAACATCAGAAAAATGTATTAACACATGCATAATCAAAATTAACTGAAAAGAAAAATCATTACTGAAATACCTAAGAAACCAAAGTGGGAGTAACAATTTCTGACCTCCGCCAATGTAATAATAGAAAATGATAATCACATGGGACTACAATCTCTTCAACTTCCCATAGATTTCTGCATTTTTAAAACTAAAACATGCTGCAATGATTTCCAATGGTTTCGTAAATAGATTATACATTAAATTTGGTACCATAGAAGTCAATTTCATGTGGACAATGCCAAGTCGTGTCCTATCAAATAATTGTCCACCCAAACTCAAACACAGAAAAGCACACATTCAAACATTTTAATATCCAAATATCACATTCTTTCATTTCAAAATCAACCTCTCTCTTTATCTCTCTCAAAACTGAAAAAAAAAATCAAAATATTGTTATTGAGTTTGTCAACTTCATATTTTCCTTCTCCCTGGTATAGTTCTTATACATAGATGATATATTGAATTATATTTTTTTCTTTTTTTCCGTGATGAATATTGACTCACGAATTACCTTTTGCATAAATTAAATCAGGGTATAAAGCGTTGCAGGCATGGGAACTATATTTTTCGAAGCAGAGGATTTTGCACCCAAAAAAAAAGGAATATACAATTCTATGACTAGACATTTGACTAGAGAGCATGTCGTCTACCCATGAAAAGGTTCCTATTTATCACCGCAATCACAAACTATAAACCAATTTTCCTAATAATACATATTTTCGTATAATCCTATTATAACTATAAACGAATTTTCCTAATAAAACATATATTTTCATATAATTTTCCACACGATTAACACACAAACCATATATATCACGATATCTCTTTTTTATTATATATTCTCAGTTTTCAATCACAAAATAGAGTAGTTAAATAAACCCACCATCAATTAATGGACCACTTGGTTGGACATAAGTATGCATAATATAAGCACCTATTTTATCTCTTCTAATTAGTTTAAGTACAAAATCTTATCACATTATTAAATACGGAAAACACACACTAACTTATAGCATTATTGTCTCGCATAGATGTTTTTTAACACACCTAATAACATTGTCATAAGAATCTATCAAGTAAGACTTCTTATCATGAAGAACTGATATTAAAAATTGCATAATATCAATGTTTTTAGTTCCTTTATCAGATATAATGCACCATGGCACACTTAATATCACTCGACTTTATCATAAATGTTTACAATGGAGTGAAGCTTGCCAGAGAAAAGGGTTCTAATGTCATAACAACTACGATCTCTTCATGCACAGAGATAACAATAAATATAACATGACATTTTCACTCAGAATAAGTTGAATCAACATTCTTTTGACTTCTCTCCCAATGATTTGAGAAAGCTTGGGAAAATTAACAATCATCTACCTTGATTCCAACTTCTCAATATAAACAATTACCATTACAACCTTTTACTTGCATTAAGTTTTGTTTCACTGTTCACCAACACTGATTTTGTTATTAAAGTCATTCTCATCTTACAGTGTTTGTGCATGTAGAAGATTTATATATTGTTCATGCATCTTACTATTACATTGCGAAACAACATACGATGTTTATGCCATTTATCATCACAAACATTGCAATTTAACAGTCTTTGTATCATTTACTTCTCTTCTTTTTCTTCTCTGGGAGTGCTCACAAGAAATAAAGTCTATAACTCCTACAAAAGGCATGAAATTGAGGCAATTTTTAAAGCTTAAAATTAGAAAATAATAATCACAGGGGATTATAATCTCTCCAACTTCCCATAAATTTCTGCATTTTTTTAAATAAAACATGCTGCAATGGTTTCCATTCGAAATCCTAAATCTAAAATGTTTTCGAATCGAAATCCTAAATGCTTTCAAATCGAAACCCTAAACCCAAAATGAAAACTTACCTCCTACTTCAATGGATTCCACTTCCAATGCTGAAACACTACAATGCCTTCCAATCGAAACACCTGACACCCAAAACGCACTGTAACCACAAACGAATGAACGTCATCTTCGACACACCCAAACACAAATACCGATGAAGGCCGAAGGAATCAAATACAAACTACAGATCCGGGAGTGGAGGTTGTCAAAGACATTACCGTTTCAAAAGCCCACCTTGCAAGGGAAGGAGCGAACACCAACACAAACCCGCGAAAGCAATACCCTTTTCTTCTACGACACAACCAAGGAAAAACACGCCAGAAGAAGAACCTCTGCAAGAGAGAGAGCAATAACAAGAATATTTTTAGTGGAACATCTTTCACAATCCCTGGAGAGATAGTTCACTAAAAGACCGAGGGATAAGTAATTCGACTCAGTCACATCCAGATCATGAATGTTAGGAATCCATATTATGCAAGGAGACATTG
>Ga0099822_1003981_pt1 | contig 19116 bp, 11 predicted proteins | sample CowpeawhiteBW_FD_76839 | JGI IMG/M metagenome (GOLD analysis project Ga0099822, IMG submission 76839) | Root nodule microbial communities of legume samples collected from California USA - Cow pea white BW | ecosystem: Host-associated > Plants > Roots > Nodule | place: USA: California | collected...
GCCAACCCACTTAACCCACCAACCCGTGGTGGGTTAAGCCGGGTTACAAAATTTCTGGCTCACCAGAAAGTGAGCCGGGTTGGGTTCACTCATTTTGAACCCGGCTCGTGGTGAGCCAACCCGTATGAGCCGGGTTGGCTCACTTTGACATGTCTATATTTTGATAATCTCCTCCTTTAATATGAGTGAGAAATTCATAAGACTTAAAACAACTATATAATGTTATTACATATAAATTTTTTCAAACTATATGATCCATCCACAAGTCATAAGTGTTTATGGTTATTTAATTTTTAATGACTCATGTCCTAATGATAGTTTTGATCCGATACATGATAATAATATCCACGTTAGAAAGAATTACTCTACCTATTTCACTAAAATAAATGAAGAAAAAATTAATATAATAGAACTTCTATACACACTAATTAATAGTGATATCTAATATTAGAATATATATATATATATATATATATATATATATATATATATATAATTTTGATTTTTAGGTTAAGACATAAAATCCAAAATTTATGATTTATATCTAACACGTTTAGGTCGTAAATTTTGATAATTTAACTTTAAAAATGTCATCGTGCATTGTTTATATGTTAATTTTTGTTTTAGTTATAGTTTCATTATTTAATCGCATTTTTTCGGAAACAGTTAAGTAAACATATTTTAAAACATAAAATTAGATATTATTATATCAATAAAATATATTTAAATTGATAAATAACATATATATTCAAGTCATAAAAGTAATTTAAACTTGAAGACCTGTTTAATGTCAAAATATAATATAAATATTAAATACAAATTAATTTATGTGACAATAGTATATAAAATCAAACTTAAATATATAGAAATATACAATAGTATACACTATTGTGTTATTATATATGTTAGATTGCAATGAGTAAATGGTCAAATAAAAAGTCAATAAATTGTTCTTGTGATTGATCCATTAACATCACAAAATGACATCTAATTGAATTAAATCAACGAATGTAAGCCCTTGTTTCTGTCCCAAAAAGAGGTGGGCCTGGCCTTTTCGTAGGTCCAAGGCCAGCCCAACTGTAGGACCCCAATACCCCTTCCAGCTGACTCATTATTCACTTGTCACCTTTTCAGAATCAGCTCCTTCCTCTCCTTCTCAAATCTCCAGCAAAGTGCTCTGCTAGGGCACAATATTCGTTCATCTCCGAGCTAGCAAAATCTTTCTCACCTTCAAGTAAGTTAAACCTTAAGGTTTTGAGTCTGTTTTCCTATTCTTTACACCGTTTAAGTGTGTTAGACCGGTTAGGGTTTTGTCTCATACCCTGATTTGTCTTCGTTCCATGTTTCAGCTCACTGCTCTAGCCCTTGGAGCTGACGTACTTCTTAGTTGCGGGTCTGTTGCGTTTTTTTAGCATCTAAGCAAGGTAAGGGAAGCTAATATTCTTCGTCTTTCGTTGTAGGTGCTTGTTTTCCCTTCTGTTGTTGCATAAAATGAGTTGGAAAATGTTTGTGCTTGTGTGAGATAAAAAGAAAGATGTTTGGTCTGTTTGTTCTGGGTTGCATGCGCAGAACAGTGGGGGAGAACTGGTATTCTCGCCCAGGCGAGCTCGCCTCGCCTAGGCGAGAATAGCAGAAGCTCGCCAAAGATTCTGCCTCGAGCGCTGGCCCAGGCGGCCAGTCACGTTTTGAGCGACGCCTTGTCTCGCTCAGGCGAGAAGGCCTCGCCTGAGCGAGAGCTCGTGAAATCTCCCAAGGGTCACTGTTGCATGTCTCGCCTAGGCGAGAGCCCACGATTTTGAGCGAGGCAAGCACCTCGCTTGAGCGAGGTCCCTAGCTTGGGCGAGGTCAGTGCAGTGGTGAGTGCGGGCACTGTCTTCTTGATTGTTTTGATGATTTGATGCATGTATTGTCTAGATTATTCTTCTTAAATATGATGTTCGTGAATATGCTTGGGTGTTTGGATTTATGAATGAAATTGGCATGCTTGGTATGAGGTTGATCATGGATTTATGGCTTTGTGATGTCTTAACATGAGAATTGGGTGAAGATAATGAGGGAAGTGGAATTGTATGAGAAAAATGATTCTGATTGTGTGATAGGCGTAATTCCATGAGTCTCGTGGGGAGATCTCATGGTGGTGAGTAGTGTATATGTTAGGATAAGGATTCAAGTAAGAATCGCATCCCGAAACTCTAAAGGGTCAGTGAGTCTCAAGTAGAGCAAACTGACCCAAGTGGTAAGAGTAGCGGGAGGCCCTAGTCTTTAGCAGGATAATGGCCTTAGACGTTTAAAGGCTAACCTTGTGTGTGGTAGGGTGAAACCCATTGGCAATGGCTCTGCAGAGCAGTAGAGGCCACCACAAGTGCAAGCGTCCAGTGAATCTGATCCTAGTATATGTATCCGGATAATTGAGTCATAGTGTCTTGCTTATTTGTTATAATGTGATTCTTGTGCCTACTGTGTTGTATGTTTGGATTGTTTCTAAATATTTCGCTGCAATAACATGCACAATTTAATTCACTCTAGCTTACCCTGTTATTTCTTTTGTGTGTGTGTCCTTGTTCTGATTTCCCTTTTGCGATGATCACCATTGGTGGGAGCAGATGGAAATACTTCTGGAGGTAGGCCTGATGGTGGTAGCGGTGCAGCTTAGTGGGCTCGTTGATATGGCCCTCGAAGGACGATTCTATGGCCCTAGTGCCTTTGTAATCCCTTGCTCTAGGAGCTTTTCTTTTGCATAATTGTGAACCTTGTTATTTCTGTTTTGGCTATGGCATGATTATATGCCTAGAACCCTTCCAAGTACTCCTATGGATGACTGTAAAGGCATATTCCTTGTTTTTGGTGTTCATCTGTTAGTCTTGCTCTTTATTATTATAAATATGGGATGTTTTATTTAGTAAATAAATCTATTTAAATAGGATGTCACAACGAACAAGTACAAAACTCAAGGGTTAAATGTAACTTTTATTCTTTAAAAATATGTTTTATCTTTAAACTATATTATATATTTATTTATTTTTAAATTGTATAAAAATTATGTAAAGTACCTTTTTAATAAATAATACATGAATATCGTTTTTATTAAAATGATATTTTGTACTGTATGAGTTTTACAAATTATAGAGATGAAATAAATATATAATTTAATTTAGAAACAAAATCAAATAAAATTGTGATAAAAAGTTAATTCAAAGTGGGTTAACACAATACATTTTAAATATTATTTGGAAATTTTTATTGAAAATGAAAATAAAATATTATCATTTTTTACAAAATGAAATTTAGAGAATATTATCATGCATTACTTAACTTTAAACCTAGCTATTTTGATATATTTAATTTTTAAATATTAAAAGTTTATAAAATATGTTATTTCAAGTTTTCTAATATTATTAAATTATTATATTATATTTTTAATCTTATATATTATTTAATGATTTATATTATTGTATTAATAGGAACCCTGGTTGAATGAATGATACTTTAATCACGAGCTTCATCAACGAATCTTTAAATCATGTCATGATCAGTTAAATCACTTTGGTTATTCAAATTTCTCAACTTTCACTGTAAATGAATTCATTAAAAAAAAAACCTTATGTTTTAATTCAACTAATAAATGATATTTTTAATTGACTCTTTTGATAAAAAAATTTGTTTGATTAATTTTTTTTAATATTTTTAAGTTAAATTTTATTATCATATTTCTTAATAATTAAGACAATAATAAATAATATTATTAGTTTGTATGATTTATATATTTTATATAGAAAATAAAATAAATAAGTTAATTAAAATTTAAAAATTTAATTATATAAATTAATTTTTTATTAATGTTTTATTAAATGTTTAAAACTTTTATATTTTGTAATTGGATATTTATTGTTAAATGGAAAATATAACCATTTAATTTTATCATCTCAAGAACAAAATAAAAAAAATTAATGCACTAATTAATTGTCTTTATAAAAATGATATTATAACATCTTAATTGACAATAAAAATGAATTAAAAATATTAAAATTCCAAATATCTAATAAAACAAATTGTTTAACAGAAATTTAATTAAAAATAATTAAATTTACAATAAACTTAAATCTTAATTATATATTTTTTCATTCCTATGTAAGCAATGACGTCTTAATCTTAAAAAAATAAAAAACTAACCTCTTTCCTAATATTAAAACTTTAAAAGTAAATTATACCCTCTTGTTTAAAAACAACGTTGCCATATTAAAGTATTTCATCTTGATTTTTGAGAGATGCTGCCAGAAACTAAAACAAAATTCCTCCAAAAACAGAAATGATAGTTTGACACGATTGTTGGCATATTAAATAAGAGTTAAACACGTTTTCATCCATTCATTTTGTGAAAATTAAGATTAGTTTGTTTTTCAGATGTTAGTTCTATAATAACAAATAGGTCAGGCATGTTTTTCTTCGTGAAAATTAAAATTAATTTTTTTAATGATAACGATAATGTTTGTAAATAATTTAATCCATAATAAAAAAATTCACTTGTTATTTAATTTGTCAATTATTTATTTGAAAAATATTTGTAGATTTTAAAAAGATGACAAATATTATAAATATTTGAATATATTTGAAAAAAATTATAAATTTTTAAAATAAAATTTAAATAAATTACAAAAAATAATAAATTATATTAAATTTTAATTTTAATTAAATTTAGTCTAATAAAATATAAATTAAATTTTAATTTTTTACTGATAATTACAGTATAAATAATATAATAATGACAATATAATAACAACGTTAATGGATATTAAAATACTTATTATTTACGATCTATAAATAATAAATACTTGAAAATATCAATTATTAAGAACAAATTTTATTTATAGATATTTAGAAACAGAACATTCTTGTTATTTCTTGTTGGTTCAACCTAATATTTCCATTTTAGATATGATAAATTTAATTTTTTTAACTAAATTTAATTGACATTTTAAATATAAATATGTTTTTATAATATTTAAATTATTTATACTTTTTAACATATTTATATTTTAATAATGTTAAAATATATATTTAAAATATTTAAAAAAATTAATAAATTTTATTAAAATTATTAAATCCATATATTTATAATAATAAGAATCTAAATTAATAAAATCTTGAAAATGGTCATCTTTAAAAAAAATTTATACCTAAATTATTTCATCTTGATTTTTTAGAAACGCTGTCAGAATCTAAAAGAAAAGAAAAAAGAACTTTCCAAAAAGAAAGTATAGTTTGAGATGCCTCATTAAAAGTACAATCATTTAACACAAATTTTTAATAATATTATATTAAACTAACACATTAAAATAGAATATAAATAAAAGTATTAAATATAGTATTATTAATAGTTTGTGTCAAATTAGAGGTATTTTTAAAAAGTTACGTCAAACTATTAATTTCCTCTTTCCAAAACGGGTCTAATGCAAAAGATTTTTTCGTTCTTTCTAAAACTGTGTGCCACAGCTTTTAAATAGTTGACTTGTCACACACGAAAGCCCTTGTTCTTTCAGGATATTTCTATATACTTGCTCTCCAAGAAATAACTAAGTTTAAATAAATCATCAATTATGACTGCTATGCTGTACAAACATGCAGTACATGAATCTGATAGTACATGCAGATCTGATATAAAATAATTTTCATTAATTAATTAATTCTTTATATGGACTCATTTGCAAAACAATTAATAGTAAATTATTAATAAAAAAATTTAAAAGTATCAAACTGAATTTTGAAAGGCATATTTTTGCAATATGCAGTAATTTTAAAGCAACTTCAGAAAAAAAAATGTTAATGAGAGTATTCTAGAAAATCCATGCCAACTAATTATCACTTGTCCAACGTGTCTCACAACTTGACCATATATTACTATATACATTATTATATATAGACTTTCTCTTAAACCCTTTTCTTCCATGACCAAGAAAAACTAAAACTTTCTTTCTGATTTGATTTTCTCGACTCGGTATATTTCTCTCATTCGTGATTATTCTATCAGAGTGTAGATTTTGGTGGGTGGGTGATGACGACGATGATGATGATGAGTCGCGGCGGCGGCAACCGTGTGGCCAACGCTGTGATGTTAGTGGCGAAGGGTTTAAGCGGTGAAGTTGGTGGTGCAAGAGCGTTTTATGGCGGTGGTGTGAGGAGTGAGAGCACTTTGGTTTTGCCGGAAAAGGAGAAGATGGAGAAGAAGGTTGGTGATGGTGGAAACAAAGAGCAAAAAGGGATTGTGAGTTATTGGGGCGTTGAACCCTCTAAGATCACCAAACTCGATGGCACAGAGTGGAAGTGGAATTGCTTTAGGGTATATTTTTTTCTTCATTTCTTTCTATTTTTACTTATGTATTAGTTTTCTGATTTTTTATAGAAATTTTGAAAGAAAAGTTATTATCGCGAAGATTGTTTGATCTGTGTAAATGTGTGTTGATGATGGTTTTGTTTTTGTTGATGTGAAGCCATGGGAGACATACAAAGCAGATGTTTCAATTGATCTGAACAAGCACCATGCACCAACCACATTTCTTGACAAGATGGCTCTTTGGACTGTCAAAACTCTTCGATACCCCACTGATCTGTTTTTCCAGGTATTTTGGGTGTTTTCCCACACTACTGGGAACAGAATAAAGTATAGAAAAACGAACATTATTTCACTTTTTTCGAAAAGTAGAATATCAATTTTTTATATCTTATTTTATAATACTAAGCATTAAAAGCTATTTCTTTTACGTTTCTCTCTCTTTCTGTCTTATTTCTTAGCTGTCTCTTTTTTTTTTCCCTTTTTTTATATCTTTTTTTTCTACTTTATACACAAAACAAATGCAGCATATATTCTTTGGTTTCAAGGAATGCAAGTGTCTCTTTTAATTATTTCGATTATTTCACCGAATACAAGGATTAGTTATTTAATATGAGAAAATCTCAAGGTTTTTAATGCTCCGAACGAATTCTAAAAATATTGTTTTCGTGTATACGTTCAATTTTTTTGCATTTCCTGATTTGTGTTTTGAAATTGCAACGTTTAGTTTTAATTATTATGCATTAACTTCGTTTAGGAACGTAATGTATTGATTTTGTTGGCCGTTATTAAATTGGATTTTTTAGATTGAACGGTTTTATACAAAATTTGGACCGGTTCATGTACACTTTTAAAAATATTTTGCATTCCTAAATGCTAAAACATGGTTATTCCCTGTTTAACATATTTTTTAAAATATTTATATTGTTTTCTTGGAATCTTATTGGGTCTCTTTTTTTTTTTTACTCAAAATAAATTTGATGCGGCGCATAATACATATGATATTTGCATGTGGTGTGGTTAGGAGCCACTGTTTTTGAACCTCGGTTTGGAACGAAAACTACCCTTTGGTGAGTTTTGTATTGTATAAATTTGTGTATGAAGTTAATTATTTAGTTAATTGTGGTGTGTGGAAATGTAACAGAGACGATATGGATGCCGAGCAATGATGCTAGAAACGGTGGCAGCAGTGCCTGGGATGGTAGCAGGAATGTTACTGCACTTGAAGTCACTTAGAAGATTTGAGCACAGTGGGGGTTGGATCAAAGCACTGCTAGAAGAAGCAGAAAATGAACGGATGCACCTAATGACGTTCATGGAAGTGGCAAAGCCAAAGTGGTACGAGCGTGCTCTAGTCATAACTGTGCAAGGTGTTTTCTTCAATGCATACTTCTTGGGCTATATGATCTCTCCTAAATTTGCACACCGCATGGTGGGTTACCTTGAGGAGGAGGCAATACACTCCTACACGGAGTTCCTCAAGGAATTGGACAAAGGCAACATAGAAAATGTGCCAGCTCCGGCCATTGCCATCGACTACTGGCAGCTCCCACCACACTCCACTTTAAAGGATGTTGTCACGGTTGTCAGAGCTGACGAGGCACACCACCGTGATGTCAACCACTTTGCTTCGGTAACATTATTAACTTTTTATATTAGTGGCCAAAAAAGGGGAGATAAGAAATTTTGAATACTGATGCTATTTTTTGTAATGAATTTTGCAGGACATACACTACCAAGGGCGTGAGTTAAGAGAGACTGCTGCTCCGGTTGGTTATCACTAGAGTCAAATTTTGGCTGGGAGTGTGAAATTTTATGGCGTATTGGTTTTGGTTACAGAATAAATAAAATTTCTGGTGACTGTAAATAATGTGTAACCTTTTTTTTTTTTTTATTTGGAGCTTTTGTAGTTCTACCGTGCACTCTTCAAAGTACAAGTGGAGTTATACGATACATGATATATTTTTCTTACAAATTCCTTGATTTCTTCCATGTGAATATGGATTTTACTTCCTCTTGGGTTTCTCCTTCTTGGACATAAAGAATCGAGATTGAAGTATGTTTTTTACCGTGCTGGAAAATCATCATAAATATGGCGGTCATTATGTTAAGGGATTTCTTTGACATGGTACAATTTTTTCCCATCTTCCCAAACCAATTCACTTCCGTGAAGGTCATTATGTAAGTTTCTAATTTAATCCTACATAGATCCAACTGTAATGAAGAAATTTTAGTTCGGCTACAAGTGCTGTTTTAGTGTAAAATAAGAATTGGAGTGGCAACATGCAGAATATTAGGCCCCCATGGCCAACTCAATAAATTTGCCACATGCGACGTTCCCTCTGTTCTCTAATTAAATAAAATGGTTTTTTTATATTATTTGAATTTGAATAAGAGTATGAAAAAGTGAATTTTCACTTATATATATTATCATTATTAAAAAATATTTTTACTTTTATAAAAATAGAATATTTATATAATCTAAGTAAAAACGCTTCCTTGGACAATGGACAAAATAGTATACGATCCTAAAGAGATTCGAAGTGCAGATATGTTATACATCATTTCTCCTGTACGATTCCTTCCTCATTTTTATTGCTTAAAGTCCAACCACACAACAGGCATTCAGGTGAACAGGAAGAAGGAAAGAGCACAGAAATTCAGATAGATAGTTTTTACGTTCATGTTTTGTAGCAGCACTACTCAGCATTATGAACATTCCAGATACCTGGTTATTCCGAGATTCTTATAACCTCGTATTGATGTGAAATTCGAAGAGGGGATTGCTTTGAAACAGGTCTACTCTCAGACCAAAGCTCCAGGTTGACAGTGCCACAATCCCAGTGAACGAGACACTTGAATACCTCAGTTACACTAAATCGATTGACCAGTGCCAAGCCAAGACATTTATCAATGAGCTTCCACTCACCTGAAACAAAATTAAAATTAAAATTTTAAAGGGCACACCAACCTAATGTCCATACTCAGAAGATTGACAAAGATGAGACATGCAAGAACAGCATGTCACCAATTGCTTAAAATTTGTCCATGTTCATGGTTTGTTCATGGAACAATATGTTCAAGAGAATTTGTGATTTTTCATAAAATAAACATCTTCAGAAATAAACAAGTCTGAAGGCTGACATCACATCTTAAACTCAAACCCAGTTATAATTACATTTTAACAGATAAAAATAAAACAGGAATACTATTAATTAAAAATAATAGAAGTCCGTTTCAAAACACATTCCTGTCATTTTTTCAGTTTTTGGTTTTCGTCCCTAATCCTTTAAATGTTTGGTTGAATTCCTATAATTTCGAAACCTCAAAGAATTGGTCCCCGCTGCCAATGCCTACATTTAGTTTTTGGTCTTAGTCCTTACACCAGGACAAATTCTTTGTAGTTTTGAAAACACCATGACATATTCTTAGGAGTTTTGAAAACACCATGACTATACGCACTCAAAACCAACTGTTTCAAGTCTGGAGACCAAAACCAATATTGGGAATAGTTATAAAGACTAAAATTGTATTTAAGCCTAAAATCTCCAAACAAGAACTGAAATGCTGAAATTTCAGACCCGGTTTCATGTTTAAAGGCTAAAACAGAAGCCAGCATGCCAGTTTCTCTTCATTTTTATAATTTGATTATAAAAAAATTAAATATATTGAATTTTATTATTTTATTTATGATTTCATCCTAGTAGAAGTTCCCACATTCCATATGGGTATTAACGAGTTAGATGAAATGACCATATTACCATTAGGAATGAGGTTTCCTTCAAAGAATTGCTCCCCGCTATCAGGAAAGACTTCATGCACCGATCCATCCATTGAAGTAAATGAAACAAAAGATTCAGACGGATGTAAAAGAATGAACGTTGGGTGAACTCGTAAGCAAACCAACCTACAGAAAATACAAGGAAACACAGTAGAAGTTATAGCATCTGAGACAACTGACAGAAACAATACAGCAGAGAAAATAAAAGACAAGAAGGATATTGTCGTTAAGATCTAAACTTTCCACTTGAATCCTCGTGCACAATATAGTGAAAAACACCAGAAAAATATCACAAAAAGAAAATTAATATATGTGAAGTTCAGATTATTGATGAAAATTAATCAATTGTGAAACATATTCTGTTAGAAATATAATATAAAACCCTTTTCGTGTCTTCACCTAAGAACTCAAGCTTTTGTAAAGTAGGTTCATGACATGGTATCATAATCTGTATCCAGTGGACTAGAGGTCAATCCTTGCTAGCCTCATTTTTCAAATATAAATGTTTAATTTCAGCACAAGTATGCCTATGCATTATCCACACTTTGCCTAAGAGCTGCACAAGCTTTTAGGACAGTTGGTTCATGAAATTTTTGAGTTAATGATATGTCTTGGGAGATATATATCCAAAGCTACTTTTGAAAGAGTAAATTGTTTGGAAACGTAAAAATTGCCAAAATATATGTATCTATACAATCATAAAGGAGATACAATGGGTACTATAGTAAGGAGAAAAGAGAAGAGGCTTCAGATATAACCTTGAGAACCCTCCAGAACCAGCTCCAACACTGCGGGCTATTATACTAGAGTCTATCTGGATGATGTTGGCAACATTCTTTGGAACATAGATATGACGTTGAAGAACCAATCCTCCACCAATATCACCCTCTAACACCACCAGTCCAGGTTCTCGACTGAAAAAAAGATTTCCACGAAACACGTGTTAAATATCAAAATGAAAAGGGGAGTAGGACAAGAATAAATACCATCCTAAAAATGTATACTCAAGGATCTACTTCGCCTTTCAATTATTCCTTGACAATAAACTTTCCTTGTTGAAATCATGAAATGGAAATACTTATGAAACTTACTCAATGACAGAATACTCCTCAGAACACCCAGCAGAACGATACTCCGTACCACTGTACTCCTCATAACCATTGATCTCAATCCTACTATGGAGCCATTGTGTTCCTGAAAGCAGATTCCTTATTATCATGAACATTATAGTGCATATTATAAACAACATACATTATTTCATCAGAGTGCCATGGAGAAAATACAAGCTACTTGTACATTCCCAATCATTAAAAAAGCAAAATAAATATATTGAAAATCATGATCAAAGTACCTGAAGGAATGTGTGTCATGGAGATGATTCTACCCCCTATCCAGGGAACAACTTTAAGATCCCACTCCCCATTTTTCAGTTCAATGGGAGTTTTTAAAAGCTCTGTTCCCTTGGGTCCAGAAACTTCTTCTACATCAGGAATTGCAGTTGCATTTTCTGCCAAGTAAAAAATAGCAGAATGTAGCAAACTTGATATAGAATTGGCAGTTATGGGACCCTTGAATGCATGCTCGACAAAAGTAAAATACAACATAATTTCTAGGATAAACAATTGATCAGCCTCAACTCTATTCACGGACGGGGTGGAAGAACTAAAAGTCCATACAAAAGACTAAATTGAGACAATTATCAACAAAGGGAAAAGTAACCATAAAGCAGATATAAATACATGCAAACTACACCACAGAAATAGTAAGGAGAACATCTAAACCAAGAAATATCTTAAAACAAAATACATATTAGATCTTAAAAGGAGTACACTGAAGAATAAAATGTTATATGTGCTGCAGAGAAAATAATGGTCAAGAAAATAAGAACTTGTACAACACAAGCATACATATTATATAAACTAGGCTAAATTCTACTTGTAATGTTCAATTTAATATTATCTTATTTTAATATTCAGTTTGGTCTTTCATCTTTTGTAATGTTCAATTTTAATCTTCTATCTTTTAAAATGATTCAGTTCAGTTCTTTCTGACACGTCTACATATAAAAAAATTGAGGTTGACATTTTTTGTTGGTTTAAACACTGCCAAAAAATTGTTTTTTCCTGTGAAATAACTATCGGTGGTTTTAAAACGTCAAAAAAGTCAACCTGAGATGTTATAAGAACTGACAGAAAAGAGTCAAATAGAACTTTTAAGAGAAAAAGAACGGAATAGAACTTCTAAGAGAAAAAGAACGGAATAGAACTTTTAAGAGAAAAAGAATAAAAGATAAAGAACCAAACTGAAAATGAAAACTAACCTAACCTATATACTGAAATTGAAAATCATAAATCAACCGAGGATATTTTAACAAGCACATACCCAAACGGTCCTTGTATTGCTTCTCACTAGTAGATACTAGCTTCAACACCTCATCTTCTGAAGGCAACATTAGTTGCAGAACTTCTCCATCACTTCCCCATGTATCAAGCTGTTTATAACACAATTTCAAAAATATTCAAACCAAAGTACTAGGTAATAAAAGATACACACTCAAACACAGTTTTCACAGTTTCTTTCTGAAACAGGTTTCAAATTCTTCATAGTTTCATCTCAGAAAAATACATACCATTGCACCTCCACCCAGCAATAACTGAATATGAAGGCGGCGTTTGGGTCTTTCCCATGATCCTTCAGTTTTGTGTATACTCACAGTAACTACCGATGATTTAAGTTCAGCCACATAGTGTGTTAATAAATAATTCCCTTTTGTGAATTCGTATCCATCACCATCATCCTCAAACAGAACACCATCAGCTTTGCCTGTCAATGATTAAGGGTTCATTTGGGTAAAAACATTAAACACTTGTTAAACAAGTTCTTGTCTTGTAAGGGCTTATGTCATAAATTGCTTGTTTAGATGAGTTGCACCTCGAAAGAAGCTAAGAACTTATTGGAATCATAAACTATTTTAACAAGCTTAATCTGAAATTCCTTACAACACTCTGCAAATTATCATATTCATATGGCATTTGAGAGCAAGACACTAATCTGAAGAATGCAGATCTCAACAAGCATGCCAAGGGAAGTTTGAATGCATTGACTCACCATGTTCATCTAAAGCCACAAGAAGGGTCAAGTCATCTGAGGGATTAGCTTCTCCAACATGCTGAAGAGGGAGGCCCACAGGAATAATTGAGCCACCTTTTAAGTATAAAGCTGGCAAATCCTGACATTTCAAGACAAAACAAAAACATGAAATAAAATAAATTTTTGTACAAAAATAAATAAAAATAATATTAAAATAAAATGCAAACCAAAAGAGCAGGAAAATCATTTACCGGATGTGCATCATTGAAATCAAAACTCAACCATATTCCCTTAGGCAAATTAATCTCCATTTTATCCAACCCCTGTCTTTGTAAGGTGCTGATCAATATACAAATAACATGTTAAAGCAGCAAAAAATTGCATAGTAACTTGTTATAAAGCTTTATGGAAAACTTCAAGTTTAATTAAACATGAGGCGACCCTGAAAAGGAGCATAGGTCCTAAGACCCCAATAATTAGAAACGTGGTTTGTTAATGAAGGAACGAAACATTGCACATTTTTAATATTACATTTATAACAAAGAAAAAGTGGACTGGATCAGATAAAGGTGGGAAGAGGAATCAACTGAAATTCAAAGAGATGAACAAATAAAATCAAACAGAGCATATAGCAGTAGCGAATACAATCATTTATGTTTGTTTCTCTTGTACAAAAATAGTACCTTTCAAATATTCATATGGTTAATAAATTTTATGTTTTCTGCTTACTAAAAATTTGTTTTTAATGATATTTTCATGTGATGACAATAGATGTATTTGGGGTGTCAGCCTAACTGAAATGTCAAAGATTATAGTGATGCCTAGCATGAGTTTAAAAAAAAAAAAGATATAGGGATTTACCATGATGAAATCTAACTTAAAAATTTACTTTTTTTAATCATTCACTTTCTTGATGACTAAAGGCAATACCAATTATACGGTCAGCATGAAAAAAAAAAATCAGAAAAGCCAGCATATTTCCTGTACAGTTATATCTACAAAATATAGTAGTGTTATCTACATTACTGATAAAGTAAGGAAGTACCAACCTTGCATACACTAAGACTGGACCAAGCAAAAACGAATTTTCAAGTTTCCTCAGGCTAGGATCTTTTGGATCTGCAAAAGCAAAATCAGTACACAAATATGTAAAAAATCATGATATGTACAAAGTAAGCTCGTATATCATGAACCAAAGACATGAACCCACCGGCAAAGAAAGTAGGGGTTACCACTGGAATGCCTCTTGTGTGAGCAAAATAGAAAAGAGTGTAGATAAGAGGGATCAGACGGTATCGCCTCTTCAGTGCCAATCGGCACACTTCTTCACACTAAAAGTTAGAGCTAAAGTTAGAGATGCTCAAAGCACCATTTCATTATGTGACAATTATACGGGCTGCATATTGTCCCATCCTCTTGTTTGTCACATAAAGGATTGCATAAAAAATAAATAATGTTGCTTCTAATAAAGAAATATCTAGTCACACAAAATATAGTCAAAAGCAAATATTAATAACAAATTACCATTAAAGGAATAAAATCCTGATTAAGTAGCAGAATACAATTGTAATGCTCTAGAAAAGAATACATGCTAATGAGTGTTCAAAACGGTGGCAGGTCTTAAACTGAAACCTCATGGCAACTCTGGAGAAACTTGTGGCAGCAGGAACAGCAGTCGGACATGCCATCACGTGCCAGAAACGCATGGCACATGAAACCCACTTGTGGAGAAAGAAGATGTGTGTCGAAGGGTACGAGTAGGCCAAATCATTTAATGTAAAAAAAAAAAATTCTTGCATCGACATCTAAAGGAAGAATTATACATGGAGATTTCTCTAGGGCTTAGGTCTATTGAAGACATGAATGAAGTGTCCAAGTTAAAGAAAACTTTGTATGTACTCACGCAGTGTCCCCATGCTTGCTTTGGTAGACCCACAATTAAAACACTTTCTTGAAATAGAGGTAACTTACTCAAAAAAAGAGTTTTTATCTTAAAGAAAATATGTACTTGATTTTCTCAAAATATGAAGTCAGTATAATCTATTCTCTCATATAGTTTGATCGTTTTCAAGTTACTCCATGTGATATGTAATAATAAAATATTTCAGCATACAATTTAGATAAATGTACACATAAGATGAAAACTGATAGAGGATAGTGATTTTATACAGACAAAGATGACCTAACCTCTTCCCCAAAGGACCAGGGTTCGTGGTCACCTGTGGCAGCTTCAGAATGACCTCGGCAAAAGGGAAACATGGAACCTACACCCATCCACCTTCCAAAAAGCTTAGGTGTTGCATTTCCAGCAAATCCACCAATATCAGGACCTGAAAGTGGCTGACCACTAAGTCCCTGAACAGAAGGAAGCAAACTATGAAGGGAAACATAACATATATTCAAATTAACAAACAATCACATGAGCTTAAACTATTACGTGAAGATGAATGAATGATTTTACATTGTATCTCTAACACACATCCATGATTTTAAGCATGAAACCTCTCAAGTTGTCCTATCATTGTAAAGATCCAACTTTTTATTACAAGAATGGAGGCAGCAAGGATTGAACTCTATACCACTTGGTTATAGGCAAGTCTAATAGCATGTCATGAACAAGTAATTCCAAAAGCTTAAACTAATAGGTGAAGACACATAAATGGTCCTACATTTCATCTCGATGCATTTAATAGTATTGATTACATAGTATGATACACACACACACACACACGTATGTATGTATGTATGTATATATATATATATATATATATATATATAATTCACAAAATAAAATAAATATATTATAACTTTCTTAAACACCATATTAAAATTGGAAATCATTATTAAATATTTTCTAAATGCATATATAAATAGTGAGTGTGAGTTGTTTCTATCTACATTTGTTGTCACAATGCTTTTTTTAATTATGTGGTACTCGTATATTAAAAATCTTGAAAATGATTTCACAGAATAAATCAGAAATATTTGTTGAAAATAGTTCAAGTGTGAGTCAAAGTCTCACATTAGATAGAATAGACAAAGTTAAACACTATATAAAAACAAAGACCCATAACACTATATAAGAATAGGATCTCATTCAAACTGCAGACAGTTTTCAAGAAAAAAATTTAGAAAAATGGTATGCTCATAAATCTTACGAGAATAAAGCATATCAGAACTTGACAAAAACTTGGAACATACTGTCTATATGACAATATCTAAAATAACCTTTTAGAAAATGACTGCCACTTGCTGTCAGATTCCTTGTCTTAAGAAGGTACTGTCTTGTAGCACCAATTAAAAGCGTCATATGGGTGACTAAAGTTTTCAAAACTTAAGCTAGCAACTATTGGATAATGGTTGTAACGACTAATATCCAGCTAGATGACATACAATGTGTCCAGAAATGTTTCTTGTTGAGATCTCATCTCATATAGACTAGCAATATGACCAAGTTAGTCCTTACAGTGTTTGAGAAGTTCTAACCTCACAAACTAATTTTGTAAGGTTGAGTAAAAACATGTATTCTAAGCTTTGCAAGAAACTGCAGAAGTTAATGGCACTAAGACAACATCAAATGACAATGTTGCTCAAGTGAAGTAGCATCCATGCTGCTGAGAATCTCACCAGCTGAAGTACCATTGAGATACTCATATGAAGATGCTCCCAGGTAGAAAGATTATCTCCGGTCCATGTTGAAGCATACCTTTGGCTGCCAAGAAATCCAGCTCTGGTAAGAACAAAAGGCCGCTTATTTTCATTGGCTAGTTTCATGCCTTCATAAGTTGATCTTGCCATCAGTAGACCATACACCTACAGAGAACAACTATAATAATTAACAACACGTCATACCTATAAAGTAAGACATAAAAACACTTAACAAATCTAAGTTATAAACTAACATTAGAGTCAAGATGCAGGCAGTGCCAAATAATAGAATCAAAGTGCTTTGACAAGTTTATGATTGAAAAACATGTGGCTTCAAAATCTTAATAAAGGGAAAAGGTATATTACATTATGATAGAATGAATGATTCTGACAACCCCCCAGTTCACCATCTCCTCTATGAACATTGCTCTCGGGCATTGTTTTTGTAACAACCTAGAAAAGAAATGGGTAAGGAAGATGGAAATGGAACACATCAAGAGCCACAATAATAAGATTTGGGTCAAATATTGTGTCATATTATTCAAAGAAAAGAAACCAGCATGATCATAATTACCTTAAAGACAGCAGGTTCATTCATATCATTCCATATACCATCAACACCATTGGAAATGAAATCTTTAACTAAATTTGCCCACCATGCACGAACTTTTGACTGTGTATAGTCAGGGAAGACACATGGTCCAGGCCACACCTCCCCTGAGAATGTATATATGGGATAATGCATCACAGAAAGAATAAAAGAAGGGATGAACAGTCATAATTGATGTAAAAAAACATTGCAGGTCTGTTTTGTAAGATCATGAACAGGCACCACAGAAGTACCGGAATATTCATCTCAAAAAGAAAGACGTTACCAACATAAGGAGTTCCATCTGCCTTTTGGACCCAAACATCATTTTTAGAACCACTATCATATACAAAATAACCATCCTCCTGCTTGATTCCAGGATCAAGCATCCAAATAGCTTTAAAACCACTATAATGGAGATCTCTCACTAAAGATGTAGGATCTCGGAAACGCTCCTGAAAAATATCACATACTTTCTAAGAAACAATATTATCACATACATTAAAATGAACAACCCAAAAGTAAACTACGCATTTTTCAAATTACCAACAAATACAAGCCAATAAAACAAATTTATATAACAAATAATGCAAATACATCCCTTTGCGACATATGTTGCACTTCCTAATCACCAAATCAATTCATGTTCATAATTAGAAAGATCTAGAAACGTAACTATAACTGTAAACTGATTATTGGTCCTTTTTCTAGGAGTACAAAACTTACCTTGTCAAAGGTGAAACAACGAAAACCATCCATGTAATCAATATCCATCCATATCACATCACAAGGTATACACTTTTTCCGGAATGTTTTTGCAACCTGCAAATTTTAATTAAAATTACTACCAAGGCAAAACATGCTTCTGAGAAACTAAAGTTAGAATCTACAAAACTATGTTCATAGCAATGCATTCCTAGCTATTTTGAATGTCTACAAACCCGAATTTATTATTTATCTGTTATCCATGAAAAATTTGGAAAATCATGTTTAGCATGAGAGCTGAAAGCTATTAAAGATTGCCTGGATGATGTGATTTCTACATTTAATGACTATGGATTTTCTTATTCAATTTCAAACAAATAGTTTAAACAGTTTTTACACACCTAAGAACCCCAGGGATTCTGGATTACCATATCTATTGAATTTTATCGGTATGCCTTCAAACCCTGCCATATAAGCATGTATCATCCCATACAGAAATGCTAGATATCTTTTACATATTGAAATACAGATACACCAACTAGAACTAATGATTTCTTTTATTTTTAACCAGAAGGATAGTTCACGAAAAAAGACTACTGGAAAAACAGTCAGAACATGGAACACATGTCATATTCAGGTTCTACAGCTTTCTACATATATGAGTGCAAGAAGAAAGGAAGTACCTCCAGAACTCTCTGGTCAGATAAATAACTCCAACGGCATTGATGATAGCCTAATGACCACTTTGGGGGCATAAATACAGTTCCTGACAAAGAAATGTAAATATATATTAGTAGGATATTAAATGTACTATGAGAAGTAATTAGAAGATTCTAAGGATCCCTTTGTAATTATTACTTTAGGATTAAACTTCTCTATAAAATATATATATATATATATATATATATATATATATATATATATTTTGTATGTATTAGTATGTGTCTTATATAATATATAAAACTTATAAATTGTTTA
>Ga0099822_1003983_pt1 | contig 19106 bp, 13 predicted proteins | sample CowpeawhiteBW_FD_76839 | JGI IMG/M metagenome (GOLD analysis project Ga0099822, IMG submission 76839) | Root nodule microbial communities of legume samples collected from California USA - Cow pea white BW | ecosystem: Host-associated > Plants > Roots > Nodule | place: USA: California | collected...
CTTCTCTCTAAGTATCTGGGACTTTGTTGTAAGGAGTGATATTTATACTCCCCGTCGTTACTCTTTATTTTACCTTGTGTGATGTTTCATTTAATTATGTTATTATTTAAATGGGACGTTACATATCGTGCCAGGTAAGTGGATTTTAGATTCTGAAAAAGAAAGAAAAAAAAAAGAAAAAAAAAGAATGAAATTTGAGAATCTAGCTAAGAAATTATAACAAAATCAACTTCAAAGATTTAACACTCCATGAGACGTAAAAATAACATAAAAATATAAGAGAATGGTGTAAAGGACAAAATTAGGTCTCCCAAAGGGTTTCTAAGTCCCTCTATTATGTTTCCCTAAGTGTTTTCATTTTGAAATCGGAGTGAGCTTTGTTTTGTGCTTTTTTGTTGTTATAATCTTCTTTTTGATAATGTAATATCCTCCAATTGTCTTCTAAATAATCCAATGTTTTCAAAATATATTTGGTTGTTGTGGAAATCTGAAAAAATTTAAGAAGATCTTGTTATATTAAAAAAGATTTGGCAAATATTATCCTTTTTATATTTACTGATATAATAAAATAAGATAATTATTTTAAAATATCAAATAGAATATCTAAAGATATAGTTGTCCCAAATGATCTTTTATCATAAATATTTATCAATTATCAAAGCCTTTTTTGTAGGAAAAATAGAGAAAACCGCAAGGTTTAATTTGTGTTGCTCGTTCTTTCTTCCTGGCTTAGCCAAATTTCTTCCCTTTTTCATGCTTTTCTTGCCTTTTTCAAGCAATACTTGGCTTGAATTTGGGTTTTGATTATTTTCTATTGTTGGATTTATCTTTAAGGTATCATAAAGTTTTGATCAATTTATTTTCACACCTCCCTAAGCTCAACTTAGCTGCAGTTGGAGTAAAACACCTCAAAATATCCAAAGAATATTTATGTAACTGAAAAACTATTTTTAACATGTTTTATATCTCATGCTCAATAAACCCAATTATAATGAAAGATGGTGAAGACATTCCTTGCATCACAAGCTTTTTTTTGTTTAAAAATTAAAAATAATTAACAAAAAATACATTTTCTATATTATATAAACAAATTTTATAAACAAAATTTAAAAAAAATAAAAAGAAAGGTGGCAGGCTAGCCCGCCGGTCTGCTGACCTGCTTTGAGGCAAAATAGATTGTAGTGTCTAATTCATTTTTCAGTGGCGGATCAGTCTGATCCGACCTGTTTTTGACGAACCAAGGACGGGACGTAACCAAAACTTGCCAACTAGCCGTTTTGCCACCCCTGTCTATGCGAATTATATTTTAAGTTGACTTTTATTTGCTAATATTAGTTAAAAAAATCAATGTTAAGTAATAATTTTCTCGTGTTGTTAAGAAATACATGTTGAACCCACGCAAGGACCAAAATAAGTAATCCACTGACTGGATAGTTATTTATGTTTACTTGGAGTTTGGGGACTAGAGATTGAGTCACTGAATATGTAGATTCATATCCCAGAGAATTTCATAAAAGAAGGTTTCAAGTTTACACAATCCCATAATTCAATCTTTCATTTTTTTTTTTCTATGAATTTTGACTTAAGATTAACATGATGTTTTTATTACTTGTAGGATTCACAGTAGCAATTGCAAAATCCATGGAGAAAGAGTGAAAGTTAAAATTATTTAAATCTTATTTAAAATCAGTAATGTTATGAAATAAATGAGATCTTATCTTATATCTATCGAAAAAGAAACATTGAAGTTACTTTATTATATATATATATAGGTTTTGATAAATAATTTTTCGATTCAAACTGTTAAAATATTATATAAGGGAGTGGTAATATATAGTACATTATAAGATTCTCCAAAAGAATTTGACTTAGATCCAAAACTTCTACACGACATTGGTACCAAGTGATAAACTGGAGTTGATGATACATGTGAATGTGTCTGACTTCGTTATCAAAGACACCTTATTGAAACGATTATTATTAACACACAAAAGCAAAAGCATGAGTGGCAAGACACTGTTGTTGTATATATGTTGTGAACTAGGAAAGGAGTTTAGCTGCAACGCTTGTCCTTGCAACTGGAACACACTCCAGATTATGTGCCCTCGGAACCGTGAGTCCAGCTCTCTCTTCCATGCTCACTTTGGCGTCATTGCCTTTCAATATTTGTCCTTGTGGGCCCACCACTTGAAGGTCAAAGCACTGGATAACAGATGCAAGAAGTGTTGCCATACCTGAAGTAGCCAAATTCACTCCAGGGCACATTCTTCTACCTGACCCAAATGGGAGAAGAGTGAAATGTTGGCCCCTAAGATCAAGAGGCCCAGCTTCTCCTTCAGCTCCAGTTTCTAGGAATCTCTCAGGACGAAACTCCAATGGTCTGTCCCAGTATTTAGGGTCTCTTCCTACAGCCCACACATTGAAAAGTATCAATGCTCCCTCTGGGATCACATACCCCTCAATCTCACACTCCTCCACACACTTTCTCTTCACCACTGGGAGTGGTGGGTGCATGCGGAATGTCTCCTTCACAATCGCCCTGATGTAAGGAAGGTTTTGAGTATCAACTTCATCAACCAGTCTATCTTTCCCCACAACACTGTACACCTCCTCCCGAGCCTTCTGCAACACCCTAGGGTTGTTGATCAGCTCTGCCAAAGCCCACTCAGTTGCCACGGCTGTGGAATCTGTTCCTGCTGAGAAGAAGTCCTGCACATACAAACCACTGTGAATTAGTCTACGTTGCAACATCAAATAAAAAAACAATTAACTCGTCACTTGTCGAGTAAAATATATAGTTTTTTGTCTTGATATACACAATGCATGTGCCACCTTATATAGCCGCCTATAATAACAATTATTGAGTATAGCATTAACATTTCCTTCATTAAATATACTCCAATAGTTTAAAGAATTATCCCTAGAGTTGCTTTGATGTTGATATATATTATTAAATATGATGATGAAGCGGACAAAGAAAAAAGAAGTAGGAAACTCACGACAACAAGACCCTTGATCTGCTCCTTGGTAATTTTGATCTCCATGGTCTCGTCCTCAGCGAATTGAAGCAAAGTGTCGAGGAAGACTCCGCTCTGCTCTTCCTCAACGGCTTCTCCGTTCTTTCTCCTTCTCATGATCTCTCGGCGCTTCTTAATAACCCTCTCGATGACAGGGTCGAACTTGTTGAATATTTCATCGATCCTCTTCTCGTACTGTCCAAACTTAAGCTTCTTCAAGGGCCAGATGAAGTCAGTGAGACTGTACTCCCCGAAAATCTTAAGCACCTCACGAGCGATATCTCTAATCTCTTCAGCCTCACCCAACATCATCATGGAGATAGTGCTGTTGGTCCACTTGAGAAGCTCCTCGGTGACGTTAAGGGGCTGCTGAGCCTGTGCGCTTTGGGCCATGACCTTGAGGAACTTGCGGATCTGTTGGGTCCTGAGGGGCCTCAACTTGTTGACGGTGGTGGCGTTGAGGAGGTCGTTCATGATGAGCTTCCTGATGAACTTCCAGTAAGGTCCAAAGGGAACCATGGCCACTGAGTTGTCATAAGTGAGGCGCCTAATGGCAGAGGTTTGGAACCTTGTGTTGAAGGAAGCAGCCTCGTGGGTTTGAAGGAAGAGTTTGAACAACTCAGGGGAGGAGGCAACAACGGTTGGCATAGACCCAAAGTAGAGAGAGTACAAAGGGCCATAGGTTTTGGATAAATCTATGAGGGCATAGTGGAGAAGTTTGTCTTTTAGAAGGTGAAGGTGACCAATGAATGGAAGACGAGGTTTTGGACTAGGAGGGTTTGGAAGGTGGCGAAGGGCCTTTGATTTAGCAGTGGGTGTGGGACGCAAGTGCAAAAACAAAGCCAGCACCAACAAACCAATTGTAATTTCGAGCAACATGGTTGTGTATGTGTTTGCTTGACCTTTGTTTTTGTGAGATCCCGAGCTTGAGGCTATGTGACACCAAGATTTTGGCCTGAGGATACTACCTTGCCAAGCTCCCCTTATATAGCATCTGATTCATAACTCATGGCAACATTTCTTGTATTAAATGTATGATATTTTTCTTGTTGGTGGGCCTAGTAGATTATTCTATTCCAAATTCTTTGTTTTACTACCGAAGTAGACCACGAATGAAATCATACTTTTATTATTTAAGAAAATGCAATAGTGTGTAGATTGAATTGTTTTTACTACAAAGAAGATGTTATAAAGCAACTACTACATATCTGGTCTAAGATCTCGTGCTGTGACTTTTCTTTCTTTATATATATTAACAAACTTTTGATAAACTATTTATTTAAATAAAAATTAATTATTTAAATAAAAAATACTATTTTATTGTTTTATTTTAATTAAAAAATTAAAAAAATAATCTATTTTAATATTTATGGACATTTTGTCAAATTTGTAAAAAAAGATTTTGTCTAAAAAATAATTTTCCTATAAAATGTGCGAACTCGGGTGGTTCTGGGCAACTTCGACTGGAAATACTTGCCACATTGGACTTGGTTTTGTATTTTAACAGGTACCAACCTGAATAACTGGTGTACTTGGCATTTGTCAATAAGGAATTTAAAATCTATCTTTGGTGGGGCCAAGTGTTCTTTATTTATCTCCCACTTGAAATTAAAGTATTAATATACAAAAATTCTCAACTCAAAGATCAGTATATGCATTTGAATCTTACAACTTAGTCTTTTAAATAATTTTATGGGGTTGATTTGAAAATCACTCGTGATGACTGGTGTGGGCTGCGGAAGTTAGTTTCCGGCATTGCCCTTCAGAGATTTTAGTGATTACGAAAACACAGAAGATATTAGAGAAATGTTATATCAAATAACTTATTATTTTATTGTATTTATATACTTTTTTATATATAATGCAAAATATAACATATTATAAAAAGAAATATGGTAATAAAGGTCCGTATGTATCGGTAATAAAAAATTTGTCAATAAAGTTAAATTTGCGTAGTGGTTGAATTCATCTTAAAATCTGCTAAAATATTTTATACAGACGTACTTAATAAATATAGGACAGTGATGTGATAACGAAATTCAAATCTTATTTAATCTTCATCATGAAAGTTATTTATAATTATTTGCTAAATATTACGTATACCTATTTTTTTAAGAAAGTATTATTTATCTTATTATTTACTAAGATAAACAGGCTAGCTGAAATATAATATTAATAATAACAATAATTAAATATAATAATTTGAGAAATCACGAGAATCATAAAACTTATAAGATAATTATTAGACTAATTTGATTTATATTAAATATAATTTAAAACAAGAAATTTTATGATAATTATATAACTAGTCAAAACATTCACAGTGGTTTTTTAGTCAATCACTAAACTGTTCTATCAGGAAGAATTTTAATAATCTAAACCATACCAACCAAGTCTACAAGTTGGACCATGCACAGAACACCATAATAAAAAAGTTATGAAAAATAAGTACACGACAAGAAGCACATGATCATTCTAATTTGATATATCGTTGTTATATGCAAAACGAAGTAGATGAAGGAAATGAAGTAGATGGGCAAAGAACCCGACCTACCCAGCATTCATCATTAAGCATTAGTTTTATCATTACATCCCCATCACTCTAGTAAATTACTAATATAGTCAAAATAGACAGCCATATTAGGGGCCTTTTTCTCTACGAAATAATAATTTAATCGTGATAAATCTCTTTTTCTATATACCTAGATTGACCAAATTGTTGTATTCAACTTTGAAAGTTCACAAGTAATTATTTTTCAAAACAAATGGAATAATAATCGTGTAAAGAATCTTCATTTCAAGATAATATTTAATTGTGAAAACATGGTGTGCTTCAACATATATGTTCTTGTTTTGTCATTATCTTAAAAAATAACAAATATATTATTCTTCAATGTCAAATAAAGTTTTAAAATATATGACACAACAAATGAATGTAAACACACGCCGTTTTATTAATTTTTTTTTCTTTGCAATAGTGAAACTTCGTATACAAATATTCAAACATTTCATCACTGAGTTTACTTTAGTGAGTTGATTAAAATATTCAAAACATTGAATTTTCAGAAAACTAAAATATAACTTTGTAAAAGTTTGAATCAATGTTTAAAAGTTTGTTTTTTAATTAAATTAATTCTAGTTAATGTTTAAATTTGTAATAGATTTAAGTTTAGAGATTATTATAAAAAGGTTATTTAATAAAATTCAACGAGTTTCTTATTCAATACAAAATTCATCTACATTACTTAATTCGAAATCAAGTTTCATAATTAATTTTCCAACTTGAGACTAATGAATATTTACTTTGAATCTCAACAAATAATATTTTAAAACAGTTTGGATGATCTAAACTTGAAAAAAAGTTAGGGGCATGGAACCATTCACCAATGTTGACCAAAGATTCAATGACGTCAGCATTAAAGCTGATGATATAATTGACTAGTAATGGAAAAGAGCTATGATAAAGGTTCTCATAAATAAAGAATTTAGAAGTACTTTCAATTTTTTTCTACAATTTAAGCCCTATTTTAAAATAATGTTCAAATAATTAAATTTATACTTTCTGTTTAATTAAAAATAATAGAGGATTAATTTTGTTTTTCCTAAAATTAACATAAATTGTCATTTTCGACTTAGAATGTTCAACATTTTAAGTCAAATCATTCTCGACTTGTCCATCCTGGGCATACGAACGAAACATCAAATTAATTTCACCAACGTACAAAAGGAAAAGAAAAGAAAAAAAAGAATCTAAGTTTGCTTTCTATATAGATCTTAGTTTTAGATCCTATAAATGCTTTAAAATATATTTTGAATTACTGTTTTTACATTTAAATGTTTAAATTTATTTCGTACTTGAAACTGATCACGAATTTTTAAATTTATTTAATTGTTTAAGAGAAAAAGTCTTAGTCTAAAGAACTTATTAGAATTAATAATATATATTTTAATTTTCTTCTTATAAAATATTTTAATTACAATTTAATAAAAATTTAAATATTAAATAGTGATTAATAATTAAAAATATTAATATTAATAGTGTTATGAAATAAAGTGAATAACAGAAAAAATAATAGAATAATAGATAATAGAAAAGAGAAGAAACGAGAATAGAGAATAGAGAGCAACTTATCTATATATCATTATTAATAGGAAGAGTCCTATTTATAGATACAACATGTAATTTATAAAAGAAACAAATCAACTTAGTTAATACAAATATTTACATAAAGATTAATGAAACATATGAGTATCAATCATATGAGTAAATGTATCAAATCAATGGACAATCATTAATTCATAATACCCCTTAAGTGTCATTGATAAAAGAATGTGTCTTGTTAAAACCTTACTAGGAAAAATCCTTTGGGATAAAAAAAAACCTATTGAAGGAAAAAAAAGTACAACATTCTATATTCTTTAATACAATATTGTTCATCACATATTTTATTTCTCCCCCTCATGTAAAATTACATCATTAAGGTGACAGAGTCCAAACTTGTGAATCATTTGTTCAAAAGTTCTTATTGGCAAAAACTTCATAAATAGACCTGTCATATTTTCACATGAATGAATTTTTGGATATTTATATCATCCTTTCAATTGAACAATACACTATTGTCTTCATATATGGTTGTTGATTAGTCACAAGTTTCTTGCACATGTTGAATTATAGACCTTAACCAAACATATTCACAACTTTTCTTGTAATTCTGTATGATTAGACAATGTTGCTACTGTGGTTTGTTTCATATACCTTCATGAAACTATTGTGCTATCACATGTGAACAAACATCTTGTTTGTGATCAATCATTGTGATATTATGAGAATATGTAAAATAACATGCATATACATAACTCATTGGTCTAAATCTGAATCATTTGGATGAAATAAGCTCATATTCATAGTATTCTTAAAGTAACGTAGTATATGTTTTACTCCAAACCATTTTCTTCTTGTAGTTGAAGAACTATATCTTGCTTAACAAATTTACAGCAAATGCAATATTAGATCGAGTATAATTAACAAGATACATTAGTGTTTTTATGACACTAAGATATGGTGCTTCTGGACCAAGAAGATCTTTATCATTTTCTTGAGGTCTAAAAAGAGTCTTTATCAACATCTAACGACCTCACAACTATTGGAGTGCATAATGGACATGATTTGTCCATTTAGAACATTTTAAGCACCTTAATTATATAAGCCTCTTGACGTATAAAAATACCTTTATTTAAATACTCAATTTCTAATTTCAAATAAGATTTTGTCCTTCAAAGATCATTCATCTCAAATAATTTCTTTGAGTAATCAATTGCCTTTGTGAGCTCATTAGGAGTTCCAACGATGTTTATGTCATCTACAACAACAATAATTATGGCAAATTCATTTTTTGATCTTTTCATATAAATACAAGAAGAAATAGGATCATTTCTATATCCTTCTTTTAATAAGTACTCAATAAGACGGTTATGCCACACACGTTCTAATTGCTTTAATCAATAAAAGAGCATATGTTCAATTTTATTGAATAACCCTCTTTAGAATTTGTCTTGTTGGACAAATAAAATCCTTCAAGGATTTTCATATAAATGTGATTCTCAAAAAAGAACCGTAAGAATATGTTGTAACATCATCTATTAGATGTAAATGCAAACCTTGTTGTGCAACTAGGATAATCGAATATTGCAATGTTGTTGCATCCAATACTAGTGAATATGTTTTTTCACAAATCAATTCAAGGTTTTGTGAACAACCTTGAGCAACCAATTGCTTTGTATCTAACAATTTCATCATTCTTAATTTGATTTTTGCACAAAAATCCATATGTACCCAACGGGTTTCACAACTTTAGGTGTGTGAACTATACGTCCAAAAACCTTTCGTTTAGCAAGCAAATATAATTATGTTTCTTTGCATATTTTCATTTTGGCCAATCTTTTCTTTGCCGACAATCTTCAATGATCATTGCTTATTGATCCTCATTGTCATTCATAACATTCATCGCTATGTTATAAGTAAAGTTTTGTTAATGTTAACTTCATTTTGGTTCCATATTATATGATTCATGACATAATTTATTGAGATCTCATCATTTTCAATAATTTCAGGTACCTGAGGTTCTTCTGAAACCGAACGATTAATTATGTCAAATGAATCTTTTGGAATTTCAACATTTTCGATTAGGTCATTTTGCATTTTAGCTTCCTTTCTCATTCAATAGTTTTTATCTTTGGAACCAATAAGCCTACCACGCTTCAAACGTGTCTTTGGAACTAATATACGTATAGTATAAACCATAAGGGAATGTTGATAATTTCTCCAATATACATTTTTTTAACTCAATCGTACAAATATAAAGATATTTCATATATTTTTCATTGTTTGTCTCAATATAATATCCATTTAGACAAATATCCTTGAAAGTTAATAAGTTTTTTATTCAACTTCTTGGTAGAAGTATAATAGCTCTTCTAGAGTCTTCAAATATATTTGTAATACTATAAATATTACTAACATTGATGTCTCGCATTATCAAAAAAGAGAAAATTTTATTACTCTTGAGAATTGTATAAGTTGTTGCACTATCAATAAGACACATATCCTTTGGTACTAGTGCAAACATTGGTTTTTCATATAAACATAAATATCAATATGAGATTTTTTTTAACACTCTCATAATCAATAAAGTGATCAATGCTTCCATTTGCTTTAGCAAAGAAAATAATAATTTCAAGATGAGTAGCATCCATAGGGCCATAATCAAAATCACCATCTTCATAAGCAAAGTCTGTTTCCATGTTCTTCTCATTATTTGTAAGATGCTTTGGTGTATAATAAGTACAACTCAAATGATCTTTACCACCGTAATGATAATATATACTTTCATCTTTTTGTCAATATTTTCACATTTTCCTTTTCCCTTTTTCACATTGTTGTGCCACTTCTAGTGACAAAAAATGTCTTTGGAATTTTCTTTATAACCATGTCCATAATCAACATCACGATCACGATTATGAAAATATAAATCAAATGTTGTTGCATTCACTTTTGGAAATGGAGCAAAACCAATTTAGACATGTTTCATGATTTTCTATCAAAAGCTCATTACTTTGTTCAGCCATACAAAGACATGAAATAAATTCATAATATTTATTGCTGCATTCACTTCTGGGAATGGAGCAAATTAGGCGGATCTCATAATTTTTCATCAAAAGCTTTATTGTTTTGTCCAGTCAGACATACATATGCATGAAATAAATTCATAATATTTGTGAAATCTCTTTTCACAATATTGTTGTCGCATGAGCAAATTAGTTGCTTAGATGCTTTATTTCTTTATTTAATGGTATTACAATATTCATTGCATCTAAATGTATTTCAACATTTAAAATCCAATATAAGGAATTCTTTCTTGTAATATAAAGGGTCAGAAATCCAAATTTTGCAACGTTTCGCGTATTTAGAACTAGCACATAAAATAATAATAATATTAATAATAATAATAATAATAATCACCATCATAATAAAAATAATAAGATGGAGATGAAAATTGATAAAGTCGAACAGTTCTTATCACAAAGGGGAGAATATAAGGTAAAATTATAAATTGAGAAAGGACTAGAAAGAGCCTGGATTGAAACATGCAAAGCACTGTCGTTAGAGAGAAAAAGATTCCACTAGTCCTCAATTGGTTGGAGCATCGTGCTGATAACGTGTTATGAAATAAAGCGAATAATAGATAATAAAGAAGAGAAGAAACAATAGAGAATAGAGAATAGGGAGCAATTCATCTATATATTATTATTGATAGGAAGAGTCTTATTTATAGATACAACATGTAAACTTGTATACATAAAGAGTAATGAATCATATGAGTATCCATCATATGAGTCAATGTATCAAATCAGTGGACAATCATTAATCATAACAAATAGTTTTTTATTCAATTATAGTTCTCTTTTAAGTTGTAATAATACTTTTAATTGATCTTTATTATAACGATTTACCTCAACACTGATTAAAATTATTTTTACGATTTTTTATGAAGGTTTTTTTTTTGGTTAATTTTTTGATCCATAAATGTCAAAAATAAATCTCAATTGACATTGATAAGAAAAATTGATTGAAAATTTTCTCGATCAATATTTGAAAAATAATTTAATTAAATTTTATGTCTCACTAATTTAGATATTTTTAAATTTTATGTCTCTCTTTAATTTAGATATTTTTAGTTGAATTTTTATGAATTTTTATTTTATTTTATTAAGTATATAAAATTTTTCTATTTTTCAACTAAGTTTTAAAATCAAACAAATCCTTTTGATGAAATTGTTTTAATGATAACAAAATATCAGATGATACAAAATACACAAAACATATCATCAGACAATGTGTTATATAAAGCTGAATTGCATCGGTTAGACAAGATAAGGGAAGAATTATAATTGATATATATATATATATATATATATATATATATATATATATATATATAAAATGAGCTATCTTAAAAGTTATGTTTGCAATCAAATATTTTTCTTTACAAATATTATGGACAAATGTTACAAATATCTAATCACTATTATGCTAAGTCTAATATGTGTTTATACAAGATGAAAAGTAATAACACAAGACCAAATAAGTGCCTTCATTAGACAAGTACATGCACCAAACGAGTGAAATAATGATGTGAATTGCATCATCGTCCAAATGGAGGAGGACTAACGCACCACTTTGTTACAAGTTGTAAGTAATTAGTCTATTTAAATAATGGCTCAATATTTTGTAAATTTGGCTAACCAAATTATGTTTTTGGTTAATCAATTAATGAGCTTTAATTTTTGTTTTATTTTCAAGTTGTAATGAGGGTCATTTGGCAACTTAAAAACCAGACTTTGGAAGACCAACATGATGCATAGATGAATGCATTTAGGGGACTTTTGGGTTGCAACAATTTCACTAAGTACTGAGATCATTAATAGTCTAAGTGCGATGTATTGCAATTTATGTGTCTTTTGTAATTCTGATGGTTAAAACAACTATATAAGTTGAACCATTTTTTTCAATGAAAATAAGTTGAGTTTTATTCAAAAATATTAGAGTTCATCTCTTCTACCTTAGTGAGAGTGATTTTTCTAAGTTCTTGTGATTGAAGAACCCTTGGTTGTATAAAAGGACTTTTCCATCCTTTGTGTGTTGCCTCCTTTGGAAAGAGTAATTATTTCCTTCCACCTTTCATACTCATCTCTTGTTCTTTATTCTTCACCCAATTTTCAGAAAAAAAAAAACTCAATTTTGTCCATATGTATCTCATGGTCATAACTCTCGTTCTACTCGTTCAAAATTAGAGATTCTTAAGCCTAAACTAAAGTTCAGAACGTGGAATTTCACGTCGTTTTGGAATCACCTCAATTGGAGTTTTATAGCACGTGATAATGACGATTCCAAATTACTGTCCAAAATGAAATTTCAACCACTTTCTTGTTTACCTTTTCACTAATTTTTCAAATTTCCTACAATGTTCTAATCCTAAAGATTATATGTCAGCACTTGTGCAAATAAGGAATACATAAGATAATCAGAGAAGTGAAGTCATGAGACGAGTCATTAGACAAGTAAAACACCAGATGCTACACTCATCATACACGCTCAAACATCTTGATCTTACTATGGATAAGTTATTTCTTTCATATTATTATCGATGATTGTTTAAATTAATCTTTATATTATTTGAAAGAATATCTTAATTTGATTATTGAAAGACAAAATATAAATGAGTCATAGTTTAAAAATTATCTCTTGATAATTATATTTTAAAGAAAGAATGTTTTCAAATCAAATTGTAACTTTACATGTATATATGTAGAAATATTCTACATGACTAATGATTAAATTGATCTTGATTAAAATTTAAACTTAATGTAATTCTATCGAGTTATTTTAGAACAATGTTGTATAAAGTTTCCTTTAGCAGAAAAATGTTGAATGTTGGAGAAAACATCAAATTTAAAAGATTTCAAATCGAATTATTTTCGCTGAGGCTGTATATATGATAAGCTGATGTAGAACTTGGAAAGTAGTCCAAATCTAGTATGGTGTTTGAACATTTAATCCATATGATGAATGCATGAGATATTATTTCCAAGGTGGAAATGAATATGTTGTTTGCTAGTTTTAGAGAGAGAGAGTAGGAGGTTATCCTTGTTAGCATTAAGCACTGGAAACCCCATTAGACTACTAAAATATTATATGCTCTTATTTGTACCTTGTAAAGTGTGTTTAATAAATATAATATTAAAAAAATATAATAAATCTTACTAAACAATTTTGAGAAAATATGTCAAATTTTATCGTATTCAAAATATTGAAAGTCATTGAAAGTCAAGAACATAATAAAAATAAACTTTTAGCATCTCAATTGTCAAGATACATTATTATTAAAACATGCAGGCATAAAAATATATATTGAAGTTATGAAAAGCTAAAAAGAAAACATACAAGCAACAAAAGAGGTCGAAGAAAATATACCTTTTCACATATCGATCGAGTGCACCAGTAGTAGATCTTTGCCAATAATTTAGGAGGAGCTAAAATAATACATTCAAAATTTATATATCTAATGATTATCAGTAATACATAATTTAGTATAATGGTGACTATAAAATAAATCATATATATCTAAAGGATTGCCATTCATTCATTTAAATTCTCGAACTCATCAATAATTGAATCTTATTTCGTTTTCAATGTAAATAATTATATTGCCAACAAGAAATTCATCTTTTATTTTATTCTGCAATCTTGTTTTAATAATTTTCATTACAGAAAATTATCTTTCTATTTTGATCTAAAAATAGAAAGAGTTAAAATAAGACGAATTAAACAATCAATCAAGTAAAATGTCCTTAACTTTTTTGTTTTTGCCAAAGATTGACATAAGTCAAACATGATTGATAAATTCTTCAAATTTGGATGGCTAGGGACATCAATAATAAAATGTTGGAGTTGAAATTTTTAACTAATATTCTTTTCATCAATATACCATTTTTTTAAGTTTAAGAATATAACATAATTTATCATAATCTAATAAAAAATTGATATGTAATTACAAAAAAAAAAAAGATGATAATTAAGTCATAATTAAAAATCGGTTATAGAAAAACACATACATTATTATTTTTTCAAGAATGGAAAATAATGAATTTGTGTCTAGTTTTTTTTTTCTTTGGAAACAAAAAGAAAACAAGTGAGAGAGTAAGAGATGGATATAATTTATAGAAAACTCAAAAGATAACCAAAAAGAAAATAAAAAATATCTTAATAAATATTTTTATTCTTTATTGTATTTGATTTTATTTTTTATTATTAGTTAACATTAAATGTTTAAATGTTAACTTTATAAAAATACAAAATAAAAAGATACCTAAGTTAATTTTCATCAATTCTCAACATACATTACATATAATTTAAAAATTTTCAAATTTTTTTAAAATTTTCTAATATATATATATAAATGTATATTATTTAAAAAAAAATAAAAATATTTGGGGGACACCACTGTTTTAAGAAATAATATAGAAAAGAAAAGAATAATACTTTTGAGAGAACTATAATATTTGTTGTGTCTTTCTCCCATGTACCTAGTGGTATTTGTAGGATACATATAAATAAAAAAAGAGAGACACAAGAGTAAATAGTAATAAAAAAAGATAGTCGTTAACCATAATAATATTAATCTATCAAATTAAAAGTCCATAAAAATATTAATAACCATAAAATAAGATTTTAATTATATGTTTTTTAAATTGTATTAAAATATTTCCTAACGCATTATACGCTACACCAGGAACTAATAATATTATGCAGCATAGTATAGTTGTAACAGGAAACAAAACAGAGGAGAGTACGACAGATGAATTTTCTAATTTCGATAGGAAGACTTCAAAGTACTGGAATAAAAGCTATTATAGCATAAATGAACATTTACTGAGATTTGGGGATCTAGGAATTTATAATGATCCTTATTGTACTATTTGTCCTACTTACTTCAAGTCTTCTCAGCTAAGAAATCCAAAAGCTTGTAATGTACGTGATCCGAAGCTGTCTTTCTTTCTTCCTATAATAAAGTATTGTTTCAATTGTCCTATACCATGATTACATGATCTTTGTTACTTTTTTAGGTTAATAATTCAAATGAAGTTTAAGTTAATCATTCACATGAAGTTTAGGTTAATCATTCAGAAGTGAATAAATGTATATTTATTTTTCATTATAGTCCTATTCAACCTCAAATCTATCATATTCTTAGTTATATAATTAAAATGTAAAATATAGAATATATCAATATATTTAAAATTTAAAAATGGATAAAATTACATTTAAAAAATATATAGACTAAAAATAACAACTGTAGTAATTATATATTTTTAAAAATTTATTATAAAAAAATTTATGTAGAATTTCTTGCAAAAAATATTAGTAGAAAAAAATATACTTACAAATTTAATTTTGCAAGAAAAATCAGTTAGGAATTCTTTCAAGAAATTATTTGCTAATTTAAAATAGGCAAGAAAATTATTTACAAAATTTAAATTTATAAAAAAAGTACATGATATTATGACAACTTCTTTTATTACTTGAACTGTAACTTGGTCCTGAAGAATTTTGTTCTGAATCATATTTTTTGCACGTTGTGCGAATGTAGGGGCTAAATTTTGGTTCTTAAGAACAACTTATTTTCATACTTTGAAATCTTTTGACAGTTTTTCTGAAGAACTCTCGTAAGTATTTATTTTGTTTCCGTGAGTTGACGTTAATGTAACGTTTTCCATAAAAAATGCATTAAGATATTTCTATCAAAGATGTTTGTTGTCCATGTTCAAGGACAAAACGAGTAAAACACTTATTTTAGGCTTTCAGTCAAATAAATTCTCAAAATTTTTTTTACTACTAATATTTCTATATTAAATTAAATATAAAATTATGTTTAAGAAAAAAGGTCTCAAATTTTTTTTGATAATACTAATATACATCTATTAAATTAATTATAAAATTGTGTTTGAGAAAGAAAATGTTCCAAAAAATTATTTAAATTATTATTGTCTGATAATTTTTATTGGTATTATAAATGATAATTAACGAGTTAATTTTTTTTTAATAAATTATAATTTTGTTTATGAAAAGGAGAATGATTTAGCGATATCTTTATTCTCTTATAATCAATATGTATTTTTTTTTTTCTTCTTTTATCTTTCTGTTATATCTTTTGTCTCTTCTTACTTTCTTTTCTTTTAAGAGTCAATCATTTTTTTTAGGATTTTAGCATATTATATTCCTTGAATATCCTCATCTTGGATCTCATGTTGTCCGTGTATACCAATATTTTCATCCTCATCTTTGGTTAGTATGTTTTTTCTTTTTATTTGTATTGTTGTTATTTTCAATTTGTTTTGGATTTGTATTAGAATTAGAAATACGTTTCTTTTGCCCATTTTTGTTTTTTTGGTTCTTTTTGATTTATGAGTTTCAAGAGTTTTTTTTTCATATATCTTGCCCACTTACTATCGAAGAACAATTTTTTTTGAATTATTTTTATTAATGATTAATCTTAAAAGAAACTTTGTAGGTTTGTAAAAGAGTTTAGAGTTGAGAAGGAGAAAGAGGTTTGAGACTTCAAGATACTACAAGTCGACTATCAAGTTTACTTCCTTGACAACCAAAATCAGGTTTTATTATTTTAATTCATTCATTTTATATACATATCTTTAGCAATATTTTATATATATTTATTTTTTATTTCATCTAAAAATATATAGATATGTCAATTAGAAAATTTGAATCAAACTATTCAAAAATCCAAAAAAAGAGAAGAATTGAGACATTAAATGCATCACAAAAGGAGCTGATGAAGGATTATCTTGTTTCCTTTTTAGATTATGAATATGGTAAAGAGTTGTTTAAAGAAAACTCAAGAAAATCCCTACTGGACATTAAGATAGTAAGCTATCTAGATGTGAATGTTCCTTTTCAAGAGTTCAATAGGAGAAGAGATAGTTTAAGGTGCTTAGAAATGAAAATAACAAGAACATAACCAAAAACGAAAATGCATAGAAAGAAGAAGAACAAATAAAATAGAAGAGAAGATAGTAGTGGTGATGGAAGTGGAACACGCCACTCATAGAGGGGACAAAGCCAAACCAAACTCTAGAGATGAGTGTATGGTGCCGCCACTTGCATAGCAAGATAAGGCAAGAGTCATCCACTCCTTGGGAGGAGAGATAAGTTACGAAAAAGAGGTTGAAAAACAAGAGTGTTTAGATTCCAAGTATTCAATACAAAAGATGAAAGGGCTAACTAGAAAAGCAATGAAAACCATAATTCTAGAAGCATCTCCAAGCTAGGCACAAAATGAGATGGTGATGTTGCTTCCCATGTTGATTCTCGGCCAAAAGGGTGGAGGAAGATACAAAGTGGTCCCTTTGGTCATGCTCCTATAGTAAATCTCCTTGGGGGAGTCTCCGTGGTTCTTTGGGTGGTCAATCCTTCGTCAGGAGCTATAAATAAGTTTATAAAAATAGATAAGAAGAATGAATTAGAAAATACATGTGGATGCTCTTTGAATGAACAAGATAATAACAATATACATGTAGGTGAAAGCAACAATATAGAAAGGGAAGTAGTTAGTGATTAGGATAATGTTAACAATTTCAGTGTCAATTGCTTCCGTCGAAAGGAGTTTCTCGAAGCTAAAAATAATAAAACTTATTTAAGATCAACAATATCCCAAGAAAGATTAGATGAATTAGCCCTATTATTTACTGAAAAAGAAATGTTAAATAAAATTAATTATGACAATTTAATAAATAAATTTGCATAAAAAGAAGCTTGAAAAATAAATTTTAAATAAAATGGCTCATTTTTTCAATTTGCTTTAGGTCTCCCAAACTCTTGAATCGCTCTTGTTTGTCGCAACCGTGAAATTGTGATGGGACAACGAACAATATTAATCAATTTAAAAAATATATATTTAAAAAAGGAATGGCCACCCTAGTTTACTAACACCCTATTGGTCCCTTTGAGACTATTCCCTTTAATTAGGTTTGCACTGAAATTTTCAAATATTTGTTTTTCTCTTAAAGTCAAATAAAACAGATAAATGTGAATAGAGAAAACATTTTTCGAAATTTTTATATTTGGGTCCGACAATGTGTTTTACCTTACTCCTATGTATTCTCACCAAAATGAAAAATCAGGGGCTATGTAATCTATTACATATTAAGAAAAACATATATTACCAAAATTATTATATTATCCATTTTCTTTTATTGACACATGTTATACAAATTAGTTTTTTCGTCATTTTAAAACTCTGGTACAAAAGGATTTGGGTTCAAATCCTACAAAAGTCAATTTTTTTTTTATTTTTTCATTTATTTATGATTTCAACTATAATATTAATTATAAATAATATTATTATTTGTAATATTTTTATAAGTATTAGTATTTCTAATTATTATTAATAATATTATTATAAATATTATTTGTAGTGATAGTACAAAAATTATAATCAATATTAGTATTATTATACTAATAATAATACTTATTATTATATGTTACTATTATATATTATTACTATTAGTACTATTAACATTATTAATAGTAAAGTTATTATTGTTATTAGTAATATTAATATGTAATATATTAATTTTATTATTATATATTATTGATATGAGAAAAGAAGTACTAGAAATATTATTATTGTTATTATTATTTATATTATTATCACTATTAATAATAATTATTATTATTATTTTTATTATCATTAATAATAATTATAATTAAATACTATAATTATTATAATTACTGTAACGTCCCATTTGATCGATAACTCTAATTAAAGAAAACGTCACACAGGATAACATAGCAGCGCGATCTTGGAACATAAGTATAATTCCTTATAATATTCAAGGCACACCACGATGGCAAAAGCCAAATAAGATACAAAGTTCAACAATACTCCAATTTAAAATTAAAGGCCAAGCAAATACATGGGCCATAGCCCTATAACGAAGCCCAAAGCAGTAGAA
>Ga0099822_1003984_pt1 | contig 19104 bp, 9 predicted proteins | sample CowpeawhiteBW_FD_76839 | JGI IMG/M metagenome (GOLD analysis project Ga0099822, IMG submission 76839) | Root nodule microbial communities of legume samples collected from California USA - Cow pea white BW | ecosystem: Host-associated > Plants > Roots > Nodule | place: USA: California | collected...
CTATAAATATATAAAATATATCATCACTAAAATATAAAAAATATATAAAAATTAATATATATATATATATATATATATATATATATATATATATATATATATATATATATATTTCATAATTTATTCAATACACTTTATTTTTCTTCTCAATACGCATAAACACTCAGTTGTCATCATGTTTTTGTTCTTTTCAAATTTTCACTTTTTCTTGTTGTTTTTATGTTTTCTTTTATCGCATTATGTACAACTAGTTTCAAATGGAATAATATAATCATGATTTCAAAAGAGATGTGTTCTATTTTTTTATTTAAAAAAAAATCAATTTCTTATTGTTAATTATTGTGACTTGGAAAGAGAGATGACGAGTTAATCATACAATACAACTATGAGTACAATTTTAAAAAGAAAACAAGAAAAAAAAAATTGATTCACACAAAAACTACAATTTAAAAGAAAACACAAAACACACTAATATAGAAAATATAAGTCAAAACTATAAGCAACAACAAGGAGAGAACGACACATGATTGTCTTTTTATTATATTTTCAGTTTATATCCTAGATTTAATTCAATGATTACTATTAGAGTCTCTCTGATCTCTCAGATTTATTATTATTATTATATATAAATATTATTTAATTGGTCACGTAAATTATATACGAAAAAGTTATATTACTATAAAGTTACTTTTGTTGAATAAAATTAACTATATAAATTTAAAATATATACTAAAATAATAATTATCAATTTATTAAGTTATATTATTTACTTTATTAAAATTTAACGTAATTAATTATGATAGTATAAAATCATAATTTAATGGATAGACAAAATTAAGTTTCATATATATATATATATATTAAAAGCGAAAGTGGAAAGCTTGAATGAAACATTCAACTTTATTCTCCTTTTGGCATATACACATAAATAAATATCCGTAGTACTTCCAATTAAGAAGTTCCATGACTAAAACTACTTTCCGTAGAAATAATTTTGCCTTTACGACGAATAAACAGAAAAGAGTTGGAAAAAGTACATTTTTATTTATGTAAAAAAAGTATAAATCTTAAGACGAGGTTGAATTGTGTATTTTATTTTCCGATTAAAATTACACCTTATCTTAATTAATACGTTTAATAAAAGTTTGTATTAAAGCTAACATAAATTTTGATATGATTTTTCTCGATAATACATGCAATAGAAGTTTATACCAAACACCTAAAGTATTATAAACGTAATTAAAAAATAATAATAGAAAATATTGATTTTTCACGGAAGTTAAGTTTATGGCGTAGTTGATCCATGACAAAAACGTAAAGAAAATTATATATAAACGATTAAAAAAAAAAAAACAAAACCCTGGTTCCTCTTCATTGATCTTCCAAAACACCTCCTATAAAAGAAGATTACAGAAACTAAAAGAAACAGATAAAAGTTAAAGACAAAGACAGAAACATATCCACCTACATATGCTCCAAAACAGGTATTATTTGAAAGAGTAATGCTATTTCCACACCAATTTCTACCAGAGAGAGAGAAACCAAGAGAAGTTTGACAGAAGAAAAAAATGGTGCAGAAACTGTGAGTAGAAATAGCATTATTCTATTTGAGAATACTACAAAGCTCACAACACAGCTAAGGAAAGAAAGAAGGTACCACACCATGCAGCTTAAAGTTCTATACCTATAAAACCAAACAAAGGCATGATGCATGCATGGATGCATGCATGCATGCGTTCATACAACAAAACAAAACAAAACCCAAGACCTGCGTGGAGGTTGTTTTCCATTGTGCTGAGGATCTGGTCCTCCTGGTGCAAGTCTGTCTCCAGGTGCAAGTGGAAGATCACCATCTTCATCATCACGTGCACGTTTTGCTAGGTCAATACCTGATTTGTGGAGAAGCCTTTGGATTTGAAGAGCTTTATGGTGGGAGAATGATGGCACGTGGCTTTGGAGAGTGGCACGTGCGTGGAGAGTGATGAAGAATGAAGAGAAGATTATTAGGGCAAGCATGGATAGTGGGGTTGCTCTTGTATTTGCCATGGTGGTGTAGATGTTGGAATGGAAGAAGGTGGTATAAAGTGAAGAGGATTTTATAAGCTTCAGATGGCTAATGGAATGATCGAGAAGTTGGGGTAGTTTCCAAGGTTACTATGAGTTTACTATTTATATATATGTGGTTAGGTTAGCAAACCCATCACTACACAACTGAGTGTAACACTAGCTTTAATTATTTCAAAAGTTACTATAACTATTTACTATGCTTAACCAACTTATCCAGAAGTACTTTTAAGAGATTAAAAGTAAAAATTCATTTGTAAAATTACTTATATGCTCTTTTGTTTTTATCTTGTACATATATTGAGATAGTTTTAATTTAGGAAGAAGTTCATTTTCTTTTTCTTTATATTTTTTTTCTTAGAACATCTTCTAAGAAGCTCGTGCATCTAACCTTGGTTGTTTTATGATTAAGTGATTTACTGTTTCCACTACGAATATGTGGGTTTGTTATTGTTAAAAAATATTATTTCCTATTGTGTGTTTCCTAATACTGGTGTTAGAGCTTGATTCATTTTAGTAACTGACTTGCAACAAGTATAATATAGAGTGGTTATTGTATCAAAAGTCTTATTCACTCAACCAAGCTTGTTCCATTATAGTAAATGAAGGTAAGGGTCATTAGTAAGATACTCGTGCTTAATCACTGGATGTAATAATATGGAAGAAACTTGCACTTGAAAAAGAAAATTGTTAGGAATCTAAGTGTTAATTTGAGTCTCACATTAAATAAAAATGAAAAGGTCAAGTAATATACAAAGAAAAATAAAAGGAAACATATTGATAGATCTCAAGAGTAGCATTGAAACTAAACTTCTAATGAAGGTATGAAAGGAGCAATTGCACATCATGCTAAGTAATAAAATATGTTTTATAGAGTGTTTGTAGATGTAAAGTGATTCTTGTATAAAAAGTATTCCGGATAGAGAGGCAAGTGTGTTCCGTTATGATAATGAATGTAAGGGTCACTAGTAATGTATTTGATAAGTATGAAAAATACTTATTATTCATATTTGATTGGACCTCTTAATTGTATTCATTCATGTGTTTTGTGGGAAGTTTTAGGTTGTTTTTAGGTTAGGTATATTTTGTGTTTTATTGGAGATTATTGTATAGGAGAGTGAAGGATTAGAGAAGAAGTAAGGTTGTTCTGTCAGGACCTTCTCGTCCAGCGAGATAGCCCCGGTCGCCCAGCAAGTAAGTCATCTCGCCCAGTGAGAGAGTGATTTTCTGAAGTGGTTATAGTTTTAAAAATTAAACGAAACTGGTGTGCTGGAGTGTGGGAACGCGACATAAAATACGAAAAATGCCATTCTAGGGCAAGGAGAACTCACATCACTTCATTCATTCCATCAAATTCACCCATTCTTTGTTCTCTACATGCCTAGGAGTGACTAAACTCCTCTTTCATTGGGGTTGGATGTAATGAACTTATACTCTCTGTAATTTTCCTATGCAATGTAATCTCTTTCGTTGTTCATATGTTCTATCTCAATTATTAATGTGCATGATGGAAATATTTGTTATTTGGTTGTATCTAATTATTGGGAAATGAATTGGAACTTAACCTTGAATAGAACAACCATGAGATTGAGTTCTAGGAATAGACGTAATCTCTAGGTCATTCAATACATCAAATCTGAATGCAATTCATGTGTTAAAATAGTTAAGGAATTAATGTTTTGGCATATTTGACTTAGAACTTGCTTCTAAGGAATTAGGGGCTAGAATGCTTATGATGAGGATGTTTGAGCAAGATAGAGAAATTGTGTAGGAAATATTGCGTTAGTATGGTTCATGAAATCCAACATTGGTGAAGTCTTTCCTAGATTCTTCTATAACTTTAGTGTTTATTAATTTTGCATGTTATTTTTAAATTAAACCAATATTTTATGTTGACATCATTGCTGAAATTAGTAAATAATTACAATTAGACAAACGAACACAAATCCCTTGGAAAAATGTTACTTGGACTTCCATTTTACTACTTGTAACGAATTGATACACTTATTAAAGAGTTAACATTATTCATGGTTAATCCCTTAAGGGAGAGTATGCAAAAGTGGAAGAAACTTGCGTATGAAGAGAGGAAGATTGTTATAAATCTAAATGTGATTTTAAGTCTTGAAGAAAAATAATAAAGTTGAACAAGGTAAGAAAAAAAAACTCACAAATCTATTAGCACTAAAGCTAAAAATAAAGAAGATTTAAATAATTGAACGTCATGAGAAGGTTTGGATATTAAGAAATGATACATATTTTGTTGAATGCTTGTGGATGGAAACATTAAAGTCATCTAACAAAGTTAAATTTAATTGTGTGCTCATACTTTGATTACTTATATCCAAAACATTTTTCTCATTTATATATCACTTAATAAACTTACTTTTACACAAAGTAAAAAAATCAACTCACTTAAATTATAACATTATCAGGTAAGAAATATGTATTGATAAAAGAAAATGTAACTTTAAATATATGATTTTTTTTTCATTTATTTGTACCTTCACTTATCTTTTAATAGTGAACTTTACAAATATTCCATTCATCTAAGATATTAATTTATTTTTAAGAACATAAGTCAAAGGGTTGATTAATTTGAACAACTACCCACCAATGATTATTCTTTCTTATTTCCATACTAGAAAGCCTCTCCTAACATTTGGGCTTCTTGCTCACTCTTAAAGACTATTTACTTTCCATTAATTAGGATATATAACGTAGACAAATGATAATGTCAATATCAGTAAAGAAAGAAATCTTGTAGCAATAATTTGCATTAAATCCTATTATTTTCTATAGTATTTTTTTTTTAATGGGCAAAAAGAATATATTTAATATGGAAATATTTGGAATGCTCTAACCCATACAACCATATATACAATAGTGTATAAAGTAGAGAAGAAATTAATTGAATATGATTGTGTCTATAGTATCCTTTATTTTTGAGTTATTATTCAGGAATATTTATTGCAATGATACTCCTCTAAATCAATCGTATCAACTCAAAATTTAATAAAATAAACTTGGAAGAAAATTGAGTCGAATCCCTTTTCAAATTTAAATTTAAAAATTGAAATAAATTCCAAATTGTGAAAATTTTGTATATATCTTGAAGTCAAAAGCGGGGTTTCACATCAACAAGTGGGCGACGCACAACTTAGAAGCTCTTTATTGATTTCACTTCTTTAAGATTATTACTATTGCAGACGTGAAAACCATTATAGAATATAAAGGTTTAGAAGTCAAAAAAGAGTTCAAAACCTTAACCATAAAAAAAGAGAGAAATAATAAATATCCCATACTACGTAGCCGAATAGCTAAATAATGGAATTTATTTTCTTTCCTCTCAACATAGGTTTCAATTATACATTTTTCGATTGCCATGAGATATTAGTATTACAAGATTTTACAACTTTATATCTTGATTTTATTATTAGAGGACGTTTAGATAGGTTAAAAGAAGAAAATGTATATAAATATATTTGATTTTTCAAATAGATATAATATCAACGAGTTTACGAATATTGTATACAAATATATTTAATCTTTTAAAGGAACACAATAAACAAATAATTTTATAAAAAAGAGTAAAAGAGGGTAGTAGTAGTAGTAGTAGGAGTGAACTTAGGTAAGCCCCTTGAAGGATTTGGATTAAAAATTGGTGAAGGTATGGACCATCCTGTGTGATAGGAGAAGGTGTTTATTTTGATATACGAAGCCCTAATAGCTTTTGAAAGGTCCTTTAATAGGTCACAAATTATTTGACTGCCGTTGCTATTGAGCAGCTGGTAAACTTTACATTAGAAAGCGATGTGCCTTCTCTTGTTCTCCATAAATTTTTCACAATATTATATCTTGCAAAAAAGTTTTACCCATAATAGACCATAGATATGGTGCTCTTTGGCCTCCTATCCCCTCCAACACATAAGGGTCACAATCTCATCATAAGAAATCAATAATAATTGTTATTAGGGTAAAGTTTTTTCTTTTCTTTTCTTTTATAATGCATGCAAGTGGTGCAGCCTATGAGAACACCATGTTGGAGGGTTTTGTTCTATAAAAACTTGGCTTAAATCTCACATTGGATGCAGTTCAAGAATCTTATTGATGTACGACTTATAAGTATTTTGTAAGTTTTTTGAGTTTAGAGACATATTCTAACCGTAATAAGTTATTAATATTATATATATCAGAAATTTTCATGTTTTTCAGATTCTTGGTGCACTTCTTTTTATGGAAGAATGTTAAATATCTATTAGCCACTTCATTTAAATACACAATAAAAGTTTGACACTCAACACCATGAGTTAGGGTTGGGGGAAGAAACACCATTTTTGTGTTTTTTTTTAATTGCTGAAATGGGTAAATTTCAAAAGAAAATTATTAAAGTAGGTAAGTCGTGCCAAGATGACACAACTTCACTATAAAGAAGTTGTGTTAAGATGATATGATTTTAGTTCAAAACATTTTTAAGGTTGAAGTTGTGCCAAGTTTACATGACTTTAATTCAGAGTATTTTTAAAGTTAAAGTCGTGTCAAATTGACACGACTTCAGTTTAGAATAACTATTTTTAACTGAAGTTGTGCTAATTTGACATGACTTTTACCAAAATTGAACAAAGTTGTGCCAACTAGCACGAGTTCAGTTTAAAATGCCCAAAATTGTGTTAACTTGGCACAATTTCAACTTTAAAAATATTTTAAACTAAAGTCGTATCACTTTGACATGATTTACCTACTTTCATATTTTCTTTTTGAAATATGTCTCATTTTGATAATTTTGAAAAAGAAAGATTATACCATTTATGTGCTTTGTGCAAAAGTGAATGTATTTGTAATTATAAAATACAAAGTGTGTAATTTGTTTTTCCTTTTAATTTTTTTTCCCTTTATCTTTCTAAACATTTTTCTTAGTTAAAATTAAGTGATTTATGGTTTGACTTTGAAATCTATTTATACATTTTAAATTTATCTTATTCTTAATTGATATAGAATTTTTAACATATCTCATTACATTAAAGTATATGCATATTAAACATAAGACTAGACATTAATAATAATTCTATAGTGATAATACAACAGATCTAATAATAAACAACTGATCTCATTAAGATATATTTGAAATGGTTCTGATATTTATTTTTAAAGAAAAATCAACTTTATAAAATCAAATTTATAAAATAATTTTATAATTCAAAATTCAAGTAACAATTTTTTATTTAAATAAATAATTAGAAAGGTTAAATATATATTTAAATGGTCGCATTCTTGACATTTTAAACCATATAAGATTTATCCACATGCAGCAATTAAAGTTCATTTTGCATTCTATTTTTCTATTTTTCTCTCATTTCCATCAATTTTGTTGTTTTTTCTTTCGATGATCCCACACTTGTTGGTAAGTTTAATCTCATTCATTTTCTCTATGTCAATTTTTGTGTCTGACACTTGATTTTGGTTGTGTGCAGCTTGTTCCCATCACTCTTAGTCATTGTCAACATCTTAACTAGTTGAACGGTGTCGTTTTCACTGTTGCAACTGGTACGAGTGCAACTTTATGTCATTTTCTAGGCAAATAATCTTTTTTTTTTTTTTAATTTCTTCCTTTTACTCTATTTTAATTCTATCAATGAACTTCATATATACGTTATGGATATAATCGGTTTATAAAAGTATCTTTTTGAATTAGTTAAGATTTTTTTTAAGAAAAAATAGGTTAATAAAGAATGTAAAAGGTTTTTCTTTCCTCTTTTTGTTAAATTTACATCAATTATAAAAGTGATTTAAAAATATCGAAAAGAATGTATTTTATATTTTTTTTTATCAGGAAAGAATAATAACTATAATAATGGGAGCATTTAGAGTGCTCGAATAAGTACTAAAGAAATGTACCAAAAAAAAATACTAACAAATAATCCAAAACAACAAAAGAAAATTAATGTAACAATGTCATTATGAAATCAATATTCCCATGTCATTACAAAATATTGATAAAATTCATTCAAACCACTTAAGGCACTTGAAGATGTAGATTTTTGTATTGGGTCTAGATTTGCACAATGTTGGCTTCTTGGCTTCTTATGTTGTTTATCTGAGGTATATGCATATTTCTCCTCATCCCAAACTTTTTGATGGCCAACATTTGCTTTTCTTCCAATACACTACAAGTTATCCTCAACATATTATGCTATGTAGCCTTCCTTTTCATTTGTAGATCCTTGTCCTCCTTGTACTTGTTCTCATTTCATAGTAATTTCTCTTTTCCATAATACTTTTCCTGCACAAAAGTTGGATGCACACAAATGTTTCTAGTGTTTTTTTCTTTCCTCCTACTATAGGTTAGACTATTTTGCCCTTCTCCTCATACTTCTTATACATCGTGTTGATTATATCCCATTGTCCATGTCAAATAACCTATCATTTTCACTGATTTTTAGGTCTATCACACTTATGTTCATCTAACTATGACTAAATTTTCTTTTCACTAGTACAAAAATAGAATTTGTCGTCACCTAAAATACTATGTTTATAAGAAAAAGGAAGTCTACAATGATAGTGACATTTTTGAAAATATTTGTACAATTATAGACAGATATTCAAGGATAATCGAACCAATATCTTGATCACATGAGTATAGACTTCGGTTCTTTAAAGAACCAAAGCCAATAATGACTCAATTAAAATCCTTTCATACACATCTGATACCATCATATTAACATAGGAAAACAAATTAAAACTTTACATTCACAATACCTAACAATTTCATTCAAATAAAAATACGTGCAAAAGTATTTATGAATTAACCTCAATGGGTATTATTATAAAACTTAAATCAGACAAAATTTTCAAAAACTCAACTTAAACAATTTCTAAAATATTTTACGAAAGCTTATCCAAATAAAATCCCAAAGTTTTTGCGTGGATCATCTCTCCTCGTCTAGGCGTCACCAATAACACATGTAACATTCACTGCTCTCATATAACACACACGTTATATGATCATCACACAAACACAAACAAGAGAAATGGTGAGCTACCATCAATCACAAATAACATCAATTAACCAAACAAGTTCTCACCCAATCCAAATAATATCATCAAGGTACAAAATATAACATCACAAATCCTTATATAACCATTGTCTCACAATGTCATACAATTACACTGAGTATTCAACACAATCCGCACAAAGATGTTACCGCCACAAATGACACAATTATCGGTAAACTCAGTATCACGAACCGATTCGTAATTTGCGTACGCAACTTACCAAAGATGTCACTTCTCATTACTCTTGTAGCGACCTCCAACGAAGTATACAACTTCCCATTACTCAAATCAAAAGCCCTAACGAGATATGCAATCTCCCATTACTTTTAACGGTGATACCCGACGAAGTACATAACTTCACATTACTCATATCAAGAGTTCCAACGAAGTGCACAACTTCTCATTACTCATATTTGGAGCTCTAGCGAAGTGCACCACCAGTAATTATGTAGAGATATCTTTCATTACATTCATATCAAAGTATACACTGTCTTATCATGATCATACATCAATCAACAATCACATAATTATCCGCATCCATGATCAATAAACACACATGCACATCAAGGCCTCATCATCATATGTATCACAACACATTGACATCATACAATCCTGATCATTATATTAAACATACATTACTCATCATGTCCAAACATCCAGTATACTACAAATAGAACCTATCACAATTTATCACAACAAAAGTACCAAACACAATATAACTAGAAAAACAACAATCATGCTTGACATATATCTCTAACTACTATCATACAAACGAAGATCATACCGTTCAAAGTGAAAAACAACATGTTATGGATCAGCTGCCAAAATTTCAGCTCAATCAAATGGTTAACGAACTAAAAAACTCAATTTTACTAAAACTACGCAAACTATAAAAAAGTCAATGGCGTCTGGTGCCCTGAACTTGGCGCCCATCGCCTAGAAACCTGAGACTCAGTGCCCAATGGAAGGAAACTAGCGCCCGATGCCCCAAAACTTGAGACCTAGGGCCTGGTGGAAGGAAGTCAGCGCCCGACACCCCATCCAGTGTTAGAAATCAGAAAAACAACGTGCAAGTACACCAAAATCCAATTTCAACAACATCCAACTTGCGATTTACGCAAAAAAATTACTGCCCACTATTAATCCACACTTAATAACCCATGAAACCTTTTGACTTACCTTTCCAACCTTTTATTTTGAGCACCAAAACAATTAACCAATACATAAAAAATGATCAGGCACCTGCACTTACCAATTCATACCCTAAGCATAAATTATCTCAAACCCAAAGCAACCATTTCAATGCAACACGATCTACACCCACCAGTTTAACCCAAAATAATTGTAACATCACCATTTAAAGACTACCCACCAAATAAAATTTTGCACTTGAAAGTTCTTCCCCGAAAACAATATACAAAACTTATCATGAACATAACACCACAAACCCTTAATTTTGAAATTGCACTACCATTGATTCCAGAATTGCCTTCCCAAACCAAAACACTTTCAACCCGTGAATAGATTAGAACAACACAAAAACAACCAAAAGGGTTTAGCTCCCCTAACAATTCCATGTTCAACACTCACAAACTCAATGCAATTACACCAAAAAAAGAGTTTGAGGAGAACAATGCTTAGCACCCTTTACACAAAACATACAACCTTCTTCTACCCCAAGGATAAGCACATTCTTATTTCATGTCCAAGACAAAAATCACATAAACAAGAAAAATACATATATACATGGTGTAGCTCCCCTTACCTAGAACTCCTACGCTCTGAAAATTCTCGACGACCCCTTCTTGCTCTACCCTTCTTCCTACGGAGCTTCTTTATGCTTAGAAAAATTCCCAAACACGTGCCTTTCTCACCCTCACCTTTTCCAATCGTCTAATTTTTTACACCCATTAAAAAAATAAGTTTATGCCCACTTATTCTATTTTTAATTTCCATCTAATAATAAAATAAAATAATTAATTAAACCCTTTATATGTCTAATTAAACCCAACTAAATACCTTTTATGTCCGGATTCATTAAACCTACCTTCAGCTCTTCACCTACCCAAAAATGTCACTAAGGCTAACAATAATAAAATATTATAGTTTTTCCCTAACTAAAGTTCAAGCTCATCACCTCTAAGATTCAAACCAACATTCTGAACCATATGAACTATCACATCTTTCTTGTTAAACATACACAAAATAAACATCACAAACATGTGCAAGACGCATATAAAGCATTAATTAAAATCAATTAAATAAAAAATACCAATTGCATACACTAGGAATTAAACACATGACTTCCAATCTGTAATGTAAGACCCGTGAAATTTAATTAATTAAATAAATAATTAATTAATAAATGCGGGTAGTGGGAGCCTTTATGGCATTAAATGTTGATTGTTATGACATGGAAAAGTACTAGCTCAAATGGTTGAGAGTACTTGATTGTGTGGAGAGGACTTGGGTTCAAGCACATTCTTTCATCCTTTGTCCATTAACTTAATGACTTGTCAACCTGCTTATTATCAATAACATGTTTAGAAATGTATGGTCCATTCCTAATTGCATCCCATATACCTTGGTCAATTTATTCGATGAAAATTTTCATGTGAATTTTGCAAAATTGGTAGTTAACATCACTAAACATAGGTGGCATACGTATAGAAGTAGCTTCAGCAAAAGGAAGTTTGTTTTCAACCATTTCAAAACAGTTTTAAGGTTGAATTGACTTTTTGAAAACTTTGATTACTTTTAATTTCTTAAAACACCTTTTGATTGAACCAGACCAACCACGAAATCATAATGCAATTATTGCTTAACCGTACACTTTCAATCGATTAAAAACATGTATAACAATTTGATTTTATTAAACAAATAACAAAGTAGTATATTTCAACATATCAAAATATCAAAACAATCGATTAAGATACTGGAAAATTTTGCAACAATACGAATTTGAAGATTAACTCATAAATAGTTTATGAAACTTATCAAGATTAATTCCAATCAGCAATACAAATAGAAACACAGACACAGGTTATGTCAAATCAATCAAGAATTGTTAAAAGACTATTGAAATCAAATTTCTTAAAACTTTATATTAAAAGCCAAGAAAGGAGAGAGAGAGAGAGAGAGAGAGAGAGAGAGAGAGAGAAAGAGAGAGAGACAAACACAAGCACACATATTTTCAAACTGGTTCACTCAAAATTGAGGTACATCCAGTTTGTCAAGGAAACTCGAGCCTGAATTGCACTATTTCAAAAGGTTTACACAATCCACAAGATTACACTTTCAAAATATGCAAAAACAAACACCAAGACTCTTGAATCGCACAAGAGTCTCAATAAGCACTGCAAGATCTCACTTGCAGACCTGGAAAACCACCAGGCAACACCTAGAAACTTGAGAAAGATCAAACCTAAATGAAGGCTCTCCCTAGTTGTTGGTCTTTTGGCAAGCGTACCAAAAGTCAACTATAGTATAATGATTTGAAGTAGGAGTGTCGAACCCACGAGGAACGGATTCAGTTAAAATAAATAATTATCTCGATCAGCTTATATATAGAAATTTTAATTTGATAGGTCATTGGTAGTTAAACTAATTTGCATAAACAGAATACAGTAAAAGCAGAAAATTAGATAAAAGATCGATAAGAAAAACTGGGATTGAATTTCATCTATCTCCTTTGTTTGTAATCTAGATGAATATAGTACATAACATCTGAGAATACCAATATTGATGCACACTCAAAAATCATTTATATTGATCCCTCGTGTATAAAATTCATAAGATTAGTTCCTTGAATATTGATTCCTCACATATTCAACAAATTATCCAGCATTATGGGCGAGTGTTAAAAGCAGTTGATATATTGAGATCTATTCCTAGCATCACAGTATATCAAGTATCATTGTTCAAATCAGATTTTCAGAAATACTTTCCAGTCAAATCTAAAAATCAAAATCAGGACATCTATTGATCAGATAGAATCAAGCATTAAAAGCAGGACAATAATACCAATATTGAGTAAAACAGAAATGTTATATATAAATATCAGAGATTACATCCAAGTTCGAGTAGATTACATTCAATCCCAAGGAGGAAGATTAACCACTCATGGTAGCTATCAAATCCTAAGAACTAAAGAAGAAGAAGAAGAAAATATGAACTGTGTTTGCTCACGGTTGCAGCTCTACAGCAGGTGTGTAGTTCTTCTCCAAATTCCCCAGCTGCCTCACTCTTCTGATTCAAGGAGTATATATACTCCAGAAAGGTCTCGCTCAAGCTACCTGAGTCTCGCTTGAGCGAGACAGAATACTTCAAGCTAAGGAAAGCCTCTCGCTTGGGTGAGAAGTGCTGAAGCAAAGATCTCGCTTAGGCGAGCCAGAGTACTTTAAGCTGAAGAAAGGGTCTCGCTTAGGCGAGATTGACAGCATCAAATCTCGCTTGGGTGAGAATGGCGGCAAGAGATGATCTCCACTACACAAGCTCTCGCTTAGGCGAGGTCCTTCGTCCCTTAGGCGAGAATGGCGGTAGTAGCTTTAGCTTGAGCGAGCTTGTTTTAGTTTGAGCGACCTTGGCAGCATTTCTTCCCTATTTTCTCTGTTTCTTGCTTTCTCCTTTGCTCCTCTTAAGTTTTTTCCTCTCTCTACTCTATTTTACTTGAAATTTACACAAAACAGGGATCAAGTGACTTCTTTTCAACAAAAACTTGGAAGCATGTGATTGAAGCTCATTCTTTTCTAGATTTAGGGAGAATCAATCATGATATAAACACAAATTACAAACAGAAGTGCCAACATTTCATATGAAAATTACTCATTTTTGGCACTTATCACTAGCCAACCAAACATCTTTCTCTAAGTTCTTAAACCAAGCAAAAATGCTCCAAGAAGATCAAAGATCATTCACTGATAGTTGCACTTCTGTATGATTCAAAGAGATGGAGAATTTTCCCAGAGTTTAGAATGATTTCGTGCTTAAAATAGCAAGTGTTACAACTCTCTCTGAAAAACTAGAACTTATAGCCTATTTATTAGCATATTCAACAAGTTTATTTTTTCATTCAATCTGTTGATTTCATTTAAGTTAAGTGAAATCAGGTGATTAAAATTTAATTCAATTGATTGAATATGTAACTTATAGAACTATGGCAGCAAATCATTCAACTTGTTAAAAACTCATTTAACAGATTAAAAGACACTAATTAGACCTTAGGAATCTCTACAATGCCAAATTGTCTAAATTGAGAGCACAAATCTTCAAGCTTTGTGTTCTTCATGTGAAACCCTGATTACCCACTCCAAGCTTGATCAACACACAAATCTTCAAGTCTTCACATCTTCATCAATTTATCATAGCTTCATCATGTTCCAATGAAATGTCTTCATATATCTTCATCAAATCTTCAAGCATCAAATTATTTATGCTAACATCTTTTTGATAGCTTCCTTTATATGTTTTCCCTTAAGCATTGTTAAGAATGTGATTAGTGATAATTATACTAGCCATGCTTGCTATCAATAAAGTAGCAACACTTATCATTGGAAGATTTGGGAGATTGAGTGTAATGAAACTCTGTTAGTTTGCTTCGTGAGAGTTCTTAGTGTTGTGATTGCATAAATTCTTCATTGAGTTTGCAGCCAAACACCAATTTCTACACTTATCTCATCTGAGCATAATTGTCGTGTGAAGCACTCCCTCTCCTTTCTCAATATGTGAGCGACAACTTAAGAAAGTGAATCAAGTTGTGTTTCCATCTTGTTTTCCTTTTCTGTGAAGTGTGTCACGTATGTGGTCTTGGATCTTGTGTTCAATTCGAGGAGTGGTTCTAGTTGATTCTAATTACATCTTTCATTCGTGTTGCAATTCATAAGTATTGGTTCGTGGTTGTAGCATGGAGTTGTCAACCACATAAGTTTTCTAAATTTGTGTTCTATATTTTTGTATGTTGTATGTTGCTCTTATGTTCATATTTCCATTCTTCTCTATTTTGCACCGAACATTAATTTGCATAAATTGTTTTATAAGTTCCCAATGCTTTGAATATGAATTTGCATTCATATCAAAAAAGGGGTAAAGAAATTTGATAAGCAACAAGGCCCATTTTTCTAAGAATTTGATACGGACCGATAAGTTGGGGAGTGAGTTTCTTCGATTTCATCACTCTATCAATTCTAGTTGTTGGTGTGACTTTCAAGAATACATGACTACCTTCTCAAAATTCAAGAGGTCATCTTTTCTTGTCAGCATACCTTTTTTATCTGCTATGAGTTGTTCTCAATTTTTCCCTCATCATTTTGATTTTCTTTGAATCATGTTTGAACCTAAGACTAAATTTTCTCCAGTCTCAAACCAACATAAATGTGTCCTAGAATTTCTCACATATAATGCCTCATAGGGTGTCATACCTACGCTAGAATGGAAATTGTTGTAATAGGTGAAATCAATCAAACATATGCATCGATCCCATTTATTAAAATCTTCTAGACCGCAAACTCTCAACAAATCTTCCAAAGATTGGATGGTTCTTTTTGATTTCCTATTCGTTTGGGGACAATAAGCTGAACTAAGATGGAGTTTAGTTCCTAAGGCCTAATGTAAACTTCCCCATAATTTAGAAGTAAATATAGGGTCCATGTACAATAATTATTAGAACTCCATGCAACCTCACAATTTCTCTTATGTATAATTCAATAATTTATACAATGAATACCTAATGTAATCGGAAAGAAGTTAGCAGATTTTGCTAACTTATCCACGATAATGCATATGAAATCAAATTTTTGAATAGTTCGTAGCAAACCAACTACAAAATTAGGGGTGATAATGCAGATCGGCCTAACTCGTTTAGATTCGTCCCGCATTTGACCTGCAAAATGTAAATTATGCTGGTCCGTAAAATATGGGTCAGGTTAGCCCGTCCCGCTTTACAAATGCAGATTCAATCTTTTATTCCATTCTGCATATGTGTTGGCTCGTATGTCCGTGGCAGACTTGCTTTGGTTTGTATGAATTCATTGCTTATTATGTTTGAAAGTGACAATTATGATCCTTTTAAGGGTTAATTGAATGCTTTTATCTCTTAAGGTTGTTTTATTCAATCTTCAAACTACCGTAAATTAATTTATAAACTTTCTTAATTGCATGCACTTTAACCATTTTTCCTAATTTAAACCGGTCTTTTACGGTATATGTCATTAACCTTATCAAACTTGCCATATAGAATAGTAAATGTTGGTAACAATACAGAGGCAACCTCATATACTAAGGCAACAACATTTTTTTTAGAGAAAATAAAAAATCAACGATCAGGACTTTACTAGTTCAACCGCATATTACTAATTAAATTTGCAATCTAATTTTATGCAGCAAAAGCATATATTATAAGTACTAAGTAAATAATTAAAAAAAACATTTAAAATTATATATTTTACATAATAGATTTTAAAATTGTAGTATATATATATATATATATAATATTATTTAAGGATAGTAAATGATAATTTATTAGATGAGGTTAGAAACATTCCGCACGATAAAATAGTACGGTACAAGAAATAGATGAAATTATGGACCATCAAAGTGGGTAAAAGATGGGTTTGGATGGGATTGGGTCGAAAATTTTTTACAAATTTTATAACGGATTAATTTTTTAGCAAGTCCACCAACAATCTGACTCATCCGGATTGGTCACTAACCTGCAGATAAAAAGATCACACAAGTATTTTTTATTATATTAAATTTTTCATTTTGGTCAGATTGGATTGTTTGTAATTTGTTGTTAGACATTAATTTGTATTTTTGTGATTTTGGTTTGTATTTGAAGTTTACCATCATTTTGGATTGTAATTAAATTGTATTGAAGTTTATTTAAATTTTAATCAAAATTATAAAAAAAAATTTGTAACCGAAAAAAAAGAAATTGTATTTTTTTTTTAATTAAGTGGGTTAGTGAATCAATCAATTTAATTCACTAACCGTAGTGGGTCGAGTCGAAATCAAACTTTTTTTAGCTTGCTAATAAATAAATTGAATTAAATTGGTTCATCAAGTGATCAATCAAACTGGATGACTGACAATTCCATCAGGACACTCCCACACAATAAGATAGCATGAAGTAAAAAATAAACAAAATGTATAGATAAAAAAATGTATAATTACTCGTATAGTATCCAATTTAGGACTAATGTGTCAAATAGGTACCCAATTTAAAAAAAATGTCAATTAAAAAATTGGTAACTGTGTGTGCTCATTCTTACCTCAGTAATTGTAGACAAATATACACTTCTTTGTCTCTTTCTCCTTTTCTTTCTCTGTTTTTTTCTCTTTATTTCTTTTTTTTCTCCTTTAACTTGCTGTTGGAACCCTTCATTATTTATAAGCAGCTTTCTTTCTCTCTCTCTCTCTCTCTCTATATATATATATATATATATATATATATATATATATATATATATATTTAATTCTTTTAGATTTGACTTATCTAAATCTTACATTTTCTATAGAAGATTTTTGAAAACATTCGATGTGTAAGTGACATACTATACTTTAATTTTATCCTTCTTCATTCTTCACGACTAAATCAAACAACAGAAGTTATCATATTAAAATTCACGTTCACAAATATTCAAAGCTGGAAACATCACATAAGTTTTTTTTTTCAAGTTTTTTTTTTTTTTTCTTTTTTTACACTATCACGATACATTAACTCCGTCTAATATATTTCTATAAAACGTTATGGGTATAGTTTTTAATATAAAATTTATATATACTATATTTATAAATTTTAAATATATATATATATATATATATATATATATAATATTATACTAACTACAAATTTTATAAATATTGTAATTATTTTATTATTTGAACTATATTTATATTATTTTTGTAAACCCTTTTTCCTTTCAACTTTATAGGTGTTTGGGTCTAGTCTGTCGTGGGCCTAAGGCCAGCCCAGTAAAGGGACCCAATACTCCTTTACAGCCCCTAACCCCATGCATTCTATCTCATTTGCAGAAATCAGATTCTCCCTCCCCTTTTCTTTCCTCCAGTAAGAGCTCTGATAGGGCACAAAGATTCACTTCTCTCCAAGCTAGCTGAGAGTATTATACCTCCAAGTAAGTCGAACTTTGAAGCTCTTGGTCCTTTCTTCACGTTTTTACCGTTTGGGTATATTGTTCTGGTTAGGGTTTAACCTTTTGCGTTCGTTTTGTCCTATTGTTCACATTTCCAGCTCACTGTTTGAATTCTTAGAGTTGTGGTACCCCTTGGTTTCGTACCTGGTGGCGTTTGCTAGCATCTAAGAAGGTAAGATAAGCTAGGTTTCACGTTATTTCTATTTTATGCGATTAATGTTTTGTGAAATATGAGAAAAGATTGGGGAAAGCGTTAGTTTTTGGTATATTTTTGAGTTAGGGGTTTAAATATTCATGAAACTGTGATATTTGACGTTATTTCTCGTATTCTAGATGTGTCGCGCAGTCGCTGGGTGAGTGACTTGGTCGCTGGGGGATTGTGTATTTTTTTGATATGCACAATTTTAGTAAAATTGACTTTCCCGACTCATTAACCGTTGGATTGAGCTCAAATTTGGACATTTGGTTCATAACATGCTATTTTGTGGTTTGATCGGTTGGATCGTCGATTAGATATTTGTGGCTTGAGAAATGTGTCACGCATTACTGCAGTGATTTTGGTTTTGTGATAATAAATTTTCTTAGGAATTTTGGTGTAAGAATTATGGTTTCGTGTTGTGCTTGATTGTATGGAATTGAAGGTACTTAAATGTTGGCACTCATTTATTTGGGATGAATACTATTTTGTGATATATGTATGTCTTGGTATGCATTTATAAAAGTATGAGATTAAATGAAATCTTGTTATGTTGAGTATGAAATGGAAAACATGACTTGTTTGATTGGTGGTGGATTGGCATGAGACTTGAATGATTGAGATGGCATGTGGAAATTGTTGGTA
>Ga0099822_1003985_pt1 | contig 19103 bp, 9 predicted proteins | sample CowpeawhiteBW_FD_76839 | JGI IMG/M metagenome (GOLD analysis project Ga0099822, IMG submission 76839) | Root nodule microbial communities of legume samples collected from California USA - Cow pea white BW | ecosystem: Host-associated > Plants > Roots > Nodule | place: USA: California | collected...
ATATATATATTTTTTATTTATATATATATATATATATATATATATATATATATATATATATATATATATATATATATAACAATCTATTTTGTTTTATTAGAACATTAATGTTTTATTTAATAGTTTATACTGTTAAATGTGATGTTACACAAAGAGTGTTTGAGTGTAATTATATTTGTAATTTTTGAAAGTTCTCAAAAGAACAATTCATAATTTATAGTGGGAGAAGTTTTAGATTATAATATTAAGAAATAGTACTCAACATTTTGGATTGTATAATTTATAATAAATTTTTAAAAGAAATTGGAAGGTCATCTAAAACTTTTGAATTATGGGATCTAGAAAGTAATTTTACATACTTTTAACCGAATTATTCAAAAAGCATTCCCAAATCACCTACCCTGAAAGTATATTTATAACTTATAGATTTTACAATATGAAATTTGTTTTCACACTTTTAGATTACTTTTGAATTGTATTTTTTTTAAATGTATTAGATTTATGGACACAATTATAATGAATGACCAATTTTGAAGTGAAATATTGGACTAAGTTGATGTTGAATGATATGAATCGAGTTGATGATATTATGAAGTGTAGTTAAACAATAGAAGAATTAGTTAAAAGGGATTGTAGTTAAGCTTTAACAACAAATGAGATAAATATTTTGTTAGTTTTAGTGTAAAGGAGACTAGTGACATATAGCTATGTTATAATATAATGTGTAACTTTGTATTTTGATGAAGGATTTTAATAATTTCAAGAAATTGAAATACATAGTAATTGAATTACTTGCAATTGAATGCTCTTCATTCCTTAAATAATTAGTTTGGATGAAGTAATTGAAATATCTTAGATTTCAATTTTCTTGTTTAAATAAAGAACTTTAATTTTTATTTTACAACAAATTCAACTTTACATTTGAGTCTAACTTAACTTAGCTCGACCTTCAATTCGGTACAAGTCGTCTTGACTTTTGCTTTAAGTTCACTCGATTCGATTCGACCTCAGCTGGTTTGACCTAAGCTGATTCGAATCGATTCGACCTTAGTCAATTCGAACCAGTAGTTGACTCGACTCAACCTTCAACTAGGGTAGATTAGTTTAAACCTTATGTAACCTTATGTCTCAATCAACTTGACTTTACCTTCGGCCCGAGCTGACTTAGCGCGACCTTCAACAGGGCAGACTCAACTCAGCAATTTGATCTACACCTTCAATTTGGGCCAACTCGGTTTTCCTTCAGCCCGAGTCGACTCACCTCGTCCTTTGGCCCAGACTGACACGGTCGACCTACAACACGGGCCAACTTGACTCGACTTAAGGCCCGATACGACTCAGCTCGACCTAGGGCTTGAGCCTACTCAGCTCAACCTTTTGGTTTGGGTCGACTCTACCTGATCTGAGGCTTAGGCCAACTCGTCTCGACCTTGGTCCCATGACGACTTAGCAAAACCTTCGTCCAAGGTTGGCGCAACACGACCTTTGTCTCGGACCGGTGTGACAATACCTTCATCATGGGCCGACCTGACTCAACCTTTAGCCTGGGTTGGCTCGTCTTGTCCTTTGGCCTGAATGGCTCGTCTTGACCTTCTGTCTACCCAACTCGACTTTTTGGATCTATGAACTTTTTATGTCCGAACTAATGAGCAATTTCACAACTTGGGGAATTTCAAATTCCTCCTTTTTGAGTGAATTTTAAATTCTACTATTTTAGTTATTTGAAATACCTTCTTAAAATTTCTCAATTTGAATTTCCTCATCTAAACTTGACATCCAAACTCTAAACATTAAAATGAGTGGTATGACAACATAACAAACACACATAACTTAAATGTGAAAAGTATGAATACCATTTTTTTCAAGTGTTGTGTAAAGCTTCATTATCCTCCTATGTAAACCATGGCATTAGGCTTGGTAGCCTTATTACTCTTACCTTTATCCATATGCTTGAAGATTATGAACTAATGAGAAATCCAAGCTTGTTGACATGACTAAAAAGAAAACAAATAAGCGTTTTATGGATTTTGAAGAAGAGCAGAGATAATATCATAACTATAAAATAATGTACAATGTAAGGTATGCATATCAAATATCATAAAGAGGATTACAAACTAAAATGCAACAATTAATGATATTGCTTACATGGGACATGTATGTTCACTGAAATAGATTTGATAAGAAATAATTGTGACACATGTTTATTAAACACACTCAAACTCAGTGAAATTACAAAATTTATTCAAGACTGTTCTCTTGATGAACAATACATACAAATCTGACAAATATACATTACTTCTACTTGATATCGTTGGTGTGATGTCCACGTAGTTGATTTTCTATGTGACATTAGCATTGTTCGACTAGAATGATAAAATTAATTTATTTTAGCCTTTGAAAGACTTATAGGGTTCCATGCACAACGTTCCTCATACATCTCACACAACCAACTATATTACATATCTCCACCTCAAAATTGCTTTTTTTTTTTTTTTGCAAAGGTAGTGCCATACTCTACTCTAAGCAACTCAACCAAAACTTGTTATTGTAACATCTAGGACAAAGTAAGTGCATGATTGTCCCATTTACAAGAATATGAAAGAGTGAAGACACATAATCCAATATGATAGTCATTGCTCAATTCAAAATGTTAAACAAAATTATTAGATATATTTCAAAATTGCTCAATCTAGCAATCTTTTTTGGATCATGTAATTTATAAAAGCTTTTTAGATTGGTATATTTGGAACAACAAATAAATTTTGTTGACTTTCAAATTGGTTATTTTGTAATATATTTTTATTTTACATCATCTGAAAGTTTTACAAACTAGTGAATCCCCAAACTTAAAACGCAAATGAGAAAACAACTTAATTCAATGACACAAACTTGTCTCAAGAATTGATAGGTTCATAGGATGGAAATACAACCAAAGAAAGATTATGTTGAAAATAAAGGGAGATGATCAAACAAGTTGAAGACTTAACAACTTGTCTCAAGAATTGATAGGTTCATAGGAGGGAAATACAACCAAAGAAAGATTATGTTGAAAATAAAGGGAGATGATCAAACAAGTTGAAGACTTAACAATGTTTTGACAATAAGCCTCGATGATATTAAAGATCTTATATTGTATAAGACATTGAGAAGACCAACAACTACTTGTTTCCATAACGAAATGAACTAACCAATTCTGAATTAGTCCAAAAATGCTTTTTTGTCACAATGTGAACCATGGCATTAGGCTTGACAACCCTATTACTCTTACCTGCATTAGACTCTCTTTTTTTCATTCTTTTGTTGCCCATATGTCTACTAACCCATTCCACATCTCAGTCCTAATGCCTCTTGGTCTAAGACCCTTTATATCTTGAATATTGTCTGAATTTTCCATTTCTTTCGCCTTTTTCCATGCCTTAGATAAAGAGTTAGAATATCGATCAATGCATGTCAAATTCCAAACCTCTCTTGGCATACTACAATCATAGGTTGATGCAAAAATGATACTTGTCCAACATCAATAAAAATTAATTAAATTCATTTATAATACAAAGGTTGATACAAAAGTACTTCATTACATTAACACAATAATTACTAACCATAAATTCATTGAATAAAATTTCTTTCATATCACTAGAATATTTTTTCCAATTTAATGTTGGATTAGGCATCTTAATGAGTAACTCAGATATAATATCTTGAGTAATTGAATCTTGAACAAATCTTCTCCTACAATTTCAAATACTTTGTAGTTTATAAATTATGGTTTAGTACATAATATAAAGTTAAATAATTGATAATTAAATTACTCGAAACTCATAGTAAGAGAAAAGAACAAACTTTAGAGGTACTGAGGTTTGCAGAAGTTACGAGAAACTCATAGTTAAATTGAAGAAGTTGTGTCATAGTCGAGGTTGAAGATGGAGCTCTCATAAACCCTAAATAGATGTGTGAAGAACGTACAAATGGAGTAAGAGAAGAGAAATTGGGGCACATATGCAATATTGACAAAGAGAAAAAGAAAGGATTAGCGATGAAAAAATAAATAATTACCTCCAAAATTGAGAAGCGACAAGATGGGTACTCGTCAATATAAATTGTGAACACCCTCGTCTGCAATATTACATTGTTGATCTCAATAAAAATCTCTTGTCATCAAAGCAAAATCTTGCAAATAAAAAAGAAAACAATTATTTAAAAAAGAAAATTTCAATACTCATTAAATAAAAGTGCTTTAAAATTAATAATTCTCGGAAAAAATATAAGTATTAATATTTGTTATATTACTATATATTTTTTATTATTGCTTATTGTCATGAAAAAATTTATATATTTATAGGAGACAAATATATTTTTATTTATTTATTGATATTTTTATTTATGTTTTATATTTTATTATATATAATTAAAAAATAATTTTAAAATATCTAAATTGGAAATCATTTTAAAATATTTAAATTAAAAAAATATATTTAAATTAAAATTAAAAATAATTTTAGTATAATTTTAATTGAGAAGATCAATTACAAATATAAATATATATATATATATATATATATATATATGATAAATTTGTACTTATTTTACTACCAACAAGTTACAATTTTTTTCCTTTCGCTACAAGTTTACCTACAATATATGTTATGATAAATCTACAATTATTTGTAGTAGGATAATGATAGAATGCCTCACTTATTTGATCCAATTTTTACCTGCCTATGTGGCATGAATTATTTTATTATTTTTAAATCATACAGTAATTGGAGGCAGCATCCCAGGTATTTTTGCGTCATGTGCGTCAACGTCCCTTGTCCTTCTCCTTCCCCGCAACGTTCTTCTTCGACCAGGTTACACAAACACAGAGGTATTTCTTCCCCAAGAGTTTTTTCTTCTCTAAAAGGCTATTCTTCCATAAAGATTGCTGTTGTGGGTAGCAATCGAAGCGGATAGCGGACTTCTCGAGAGTGATTTGGGTTGTTGGACGCGGCGGATTCGCCAGAAACTGGTGGGTATCGTTCAGTGAATTGCTTGGGCGCACTCTTGGTGGTGTAGTTCTTGGTTCATTAAAGGCCATTCACACAAGGAACATTTGCCCTGTAGGTTATCGTCCAAAACCCCTGTTTGAAGGCGGTTAGTTCCGAAATGGTTATTGGTTGAATGTATGGCTTTGATTCCATTGTAGAAATATTTTTCTTCACTTGAAGTCATTGTTTAATTTGCGGATGTGGTTGAAGATTGTGTATGTGGTTTAATGTGGTTAAAATTTCTTTTTTTGCTTATTTCATTTTGCAGTCATGATTGTGGGGTCCTGGTATTGAAATTTATAGAGATGTGGGATGGTGTAAGCTAATTTGATGGCAAAGCCCTGCCTGACTACACTACTGTAAGTTTACCTATATAATATGTTTTATTGTTTATAGTGTTTCTTTGAAGATTACATTTGGTAACATTATCTTCATGTTCTTTTAAGGAGGAGCTGCAATTAATTAGGCAGAAATTCGTTTGTCATTTGGTTTTACATAAAGATAATGTCCACCGCGATGAAGTTATTCAACACTACGATCTGCTCATGAAGAAATAGTTGATGTAAATGTAGAAGTTTGTGGTTTTGCATACAACATAATTATGTGACTGTATTGTTTTGGAGACTAAGATTATGAATTTAGGCTTTGATGGAATGCAATAACAAGATTTTTGAGATAATTGTAGATAGGTATAGTTAGAATGAGGTAGACGTAGGAAATGAATGTACTCATTGTATATTTAGTTTGAAAACTTGGATGAAATAGAAACTGATACATTGGAAACTGTTATTTGACTTGCAATGTGTTATGCAGTCTTCGAACTAAAAGTGTCATTGAAAAAACCACTTATGTAGGCACAATAATATATAGTTGAATCATTTGTTGGAGTTAATATGTAGTTTGTACATTGACAGATTTATTCATGATTTGATGGTAATCTAACCATTTGAATGTGAATGCCATTGATGGCAAATGAAATTTGTTGTGAAAAGACAGTTATACAGGGTGAACAATATACTTAATTTTAGGAAGGAAAATGTTAATTTTTGATTGTATTAAATTTTAGTTCATTCATTGACAGAGGTTTACTGATGAATGGCTTATGTGGATGGCTTTTGTATTGTCTCCAAACCAGATTTTATGTAAAAATACACTTGAAAACCAGTTTCAGTACTGGTCGTACCAAAACTTGAGTTGAAAAAGACACTTATTGAATTAGAAAAGTATACTTCATTCTCGTACCACAAATGTTGGCTTTTTTTGTATCTTCAATTGCACTCACTTGTTTAAGTTGTTTGCTGATGATTCAAGTTGATGGAATTATTTGGATGGCTTTTGCATTGTCTCCAAACCAGATTTTATGTAAAAATACACTTGAAAACCAGTTCTAGTACTGCTTGTACCAAAACTTGACTTGAAAAAGACACTTATTGAATTAGAAAAGTACACTTCATTCTCATAGCAAAAAAGTTGTTTTTTTTCTATCTTCAATTCCAATAACTTCTTTAGGTTGTTTGTTGATGATTCATGGCGATGGAATTATTTGGATGGCTTTTGCATTGTCTCGAATCCAGATTTTATGTAAAAATACACTTGAAAACCATTTCTAGTACCGCTCTTACTAAAACTTGAGTTGAAAAAGACATTCATTGAATTAGAAAAGTACACTTCATTCTCGTACCAGAAATGTTGGTTTTTTTTTTGTATCTTCAATTGCACTCACTTATTTAAGTTGTTTGTTGATGATTCATGGTGATGGAATTATATGGATGACTTTTGTATTGTCTCCAAACCAAATTTTATGTAAAAATAGACTTGAAAACCAGTTCCAGTACTGGTCGTACCAAAACTTGAGTTGAAAAAGACACTTATTAAATTAGAAAAGTACACTTCATTCTTATACCAGAAATGTTGTTTTTTTTTTGTATCTTCAATTGCACTCACTTGTTTAAGTTGTTTGTTGATGATTCAAGTTGATGGAATTATTTGGATGGCTTTTGCATTGTCTCCAAACCAAATTTTATGTAAAAATACACTTGAAAAACAGTTCCAGTACTGCACGTACCAAAACTTGACTTGAAAAAGGCACTTATTGAATTAGAAAAGTACACTTCATTCTCGTACCAAAGAAGTTGTTTATTTTTTCTATCTTCAATTGTAATCACTTCTTTAAGTTATTTGCTGATGACTCATGGTAATGAAATTATTTGGATGGCTTTTGCATTGTCTCGGAACCAGATTTTATGTAAAAATACACTTGAAAAACAGTTCCAGTACTGCTCGTACCAAAACTTGATTTGAAAAAGGCATTTATTGAATTAGAAAAGTACACTTCATTCTCGTAGTAGAAAAGTTGGTTTTTTTTTCTATCTTCAATTCCAATCACTTCTTTAAGTTGTTTACTGATGATTCATGGTGATGAAATTATTTTGATGACTTTTGTATTGTGTCCAAACCAGACTGTTTGTAAAAATACACTTGAAAACCATTTCCAGTACTGCTCGTACCAAAAGTTGAGTTGAAAAAGACACTTATTGAATAAGAAAAGTACACTTCATTCTCGCACCAGAGAAGTTGGTTTTTTTTCTATCTTCAATTCCAATCACTTCTTTAAGTTGTTTGCTGATGATTCACGGTGATGAAAGTACTTGGATGGCTTTTGCATTGTGTCCAAACCAGACTTTATGTAAAAATACACTTGAAAACCATTTCCAGTATTGTTCGTACCAGAAGTTGAGTTGAAAAAGACACTTATTGAATAAGAAAATTACACTTCATTCTCGTACCAGAGAAGTTGGTTTTTTTCCTATCTTCAATTTCAATCACTTCTTTAAGTTGTATGCTGATGATTTATGGTGATGGAATTATGTGGATGGCTTTTGCATTGTCTCCAAACCATATTTTATGTAAAAATACACTTGAAAACTAGTTCCAGTACTGTTCGTACCAAAACTTGACTTGAAAAAGACACTTATTGAATTAGAAAAGTACACTTCATTCTAATACCACTAGGAAGACATATAATTAAAGTAGGACCTCATTCACCACAAAACACAAATATCAGATTTAAAAAAAAAACCTTAACATTCATAACATCACGTCTAATTGTTTGAACATCATAGTTACTCGTCACACAAACATTTGTTGACAAAGACAATAATGAATTCATCGGCATCAGCATGATCCACTTCAAAGAGCACACAATCTCCTTCTTTCAATTGATGTTCATTGCAAAATTCCTTCCAGCCCTTCCAAATCTTGGTGGAGCGGGGTGAATATAAAATTAGAAGTTTGCATACTACAACACTATTAGGACCACTAAGAACGACTTGATTGATATGTTTGCTCTTGGTCAAGGTAACAAATTTGGTGTTAAGGTCCTGATTGGCAAAAAACATAAAAAAAAAATAAAATTCAGTATCCCAATTAATGTGAGGTTAACATGTGCTTAATGAAAATAAAAAACTTGACATATACCAGATGAGACCCTCGACTTTGATATTTGGTCAACCTCACACAAAAGATTGTGTCATGAAACTCAGTGGCGGCGTGGTGCAAATACCTCTGCATGCTAAGTTCAGTACATGTCCCTGGAAACACGGCGATCTCAAAACAACTATTCCGAGTGTAGCAGAACTGGACATGACGATCACCGGAAATGTGATAATCTCTTCGAATGTCCATCCAACCATGAGTGAAAAATAGGGTTTCAATCGTGGAACAAACATACGATAATAGGGTTTCATTTGGGAAAAAACAACACAAAAATACGGGATTGCAATTGGGGAAGTAAAACATACCAAATTGGCCTTTGATTTGGAGGAGAAGAACACCAAAATTAGGCTTCCAATTGTCAAGGAAGCTGCTCCCAGCGATTAGCAACGATCGACAGCCACAAAGCCCACATCTATTTTTCTTTCGCAAAACCGCACTCTCGCTTTTCTCTAAATCGCAACGTTCACTTTTTTTTCTCAGTTTTCCTGTGTAGCGCGTGACCTTCAAACCGCAACATTCACTCTCGCTTTTCTCACGCATTACTTCTCTTTTCATATTTAAAAAATATAAAATAACTCATGCTACGTAGGCAAGTAAAAATTGGGTCAAATAAGTGAGGCATTCTATCATTCTCCATTTGTAGTGTTTGTCAGTGAAATTTCATGCTTTGTATTTTTTATTAATTCCACTCTCAAATTTACCTACTTCCTATGTACTATTATTACCATATGTCCTATTATTATAAATATTATGAATGGATATTATTACATTATAAATCTTACATCACATATATTATTATAATATGTATTATAACTAAAAGAATTTCATAACACTTAATAAAATATATGGATTTTGATACAATCATCAATGTAAACTAATAATTATAAAGCCTAAATCCAAAATTCAACATTAAAATGAATTACACTTCCTACGATTTCCCATACCCTTATTTATTAAATATATTTTTGCTTAAAATAACTTACACGTTAATTTCACACACAATAACACATACACAACATACATATTAATTACAAAATTTCAAAACATAATTTCCATAAAATAATTTATATAAACCTTTACGCATTCTCTTCGTCTAAAAAATAAAATAAAATACAAAAGAGAAGTTGTTAGCTTTTTAGATGACTTATGTGCAATGGAATTCATTAAATTGAAAGTTATTAACACTCGGAATAACTTGTTCATTTCATATTTGAACTAAAGTTGTATTGTAAGAGCACGACTTCTAATTTCAAAAAAAAATTGAAAATAATCAGCTCTTAACACGACTTCCATATTAACACAGTTGTACTAAACTCATCTTTGTTATGCAAAATTTTTATTCATTATATTGATAAGTGTCAAGGATAAGTAAATTTTCCATTTGAAATCGACACTTATCATGTATCAAATGGTTCTATTTGTGTACTAAACAAACCTCCTTAGCTTAAGATACAAAATGAGATATTGAGAATAAAGTTTTATGAATTATAATGATATTTTGTTGTTTTGCATTAAAAATAAAAGAAAATATCAAGTATGCAGCTGGGCCACAATATTGGAGCTAAGCCATGGAAGTAGAAAATACAGGACAACATATTTGAGATTTTTAGTTGAGTACAAGAAATGGAGCTGAGCCTCGTGAGGAAACCCTCTTTGCAAGGAAACCTAGAGCCAAAATCCATGAGGTTGAGCAAACAAAAAAATATCCTTCCAAGAAGAAAAGGTCATTTGCTAAGCACTAGGACAAGGGACTAAGCTGAGAAGGAAACCCACTTGTGAAGTAACCCTTGTGGCTAAGCACCAAAAGTTGGGCTGAGAACCGCCCAAAAATTCCTATAAATAAAGACCTTGGGTCTTCATTATAAGCATTGAGTGGAGGCTCCACAATGTAGTAGTAAGGTAAAATAGGGTCTGTGAGGCATGACAGAGGTGCCCTTAGTGTAGATCTTATGTGTAGATGTTGCTAGAATTGCATTGTAATATTCTATGAGTAGTTGAACTCCCTTGTGTCCAGGTTTGATGTAATTACTTATGATTCTATTCACTTATACTCTTTGGGTATTTATTTTTGTTTTCATTTAGTTTTGTGGTTTGATTTATGCTTCATGATGATTTGATCACTCATCTATCTAACTAGTTTGGATTTTGAGTTGAGAAACCAGTCTCAAACTGTCATCCAATCAAATCATCATACATGTACTAAATGTTTCATGGCATACTAGAGTGGATGCTTGAGGAGAGAGTCTTGCACATTAAAGCAAGGACTCATTCTACCAGGAGTTAAGAGATCACACTGGGGTTTGGAGTCCTTAGGTTCTAGTGTATCAAAGATGAACCTAGATCTACATAGAAAGAGTACTCCTAGGATATTGAATGATTTGCAAAGTAAGTAAACAAGAGGGTAGTGGTGTAGTAGAAGAAGATGAGATGAAATCAATTCATAACCCCTACTCCAGTCAATCTATCTAATTACTATTATTTTTATTTATTTGCACTCTTAATCAATCAAAAAAACCCAAAAATCAAACTACCAATATACTTGTTAAATCCCTATGGATACGATACTCGTTGATACTACTATGTATTAATACACTTGTTGAGAAATGGTTGAAGTGAAACAAGCGTCACATATCAAATTAAAAGTCGTGTTTTTAGGGCACGATTTCTTCTTCTCGATATTTTTGCTAAACTCTTACTTTGATGGAACGATTTCTAATTTCATATATTAAAATGAAACTCATTACCCAACAACACGATTTTCATATGAACACTATTGAATTGAACTTGTTTTTGCTATGTACGACTTATGATTTCGAAATAAACTAAATGTGAAGTTGTTTTATCTTGGGTATGACTTTAGTTCACCTTTCAAATGTTCAAAGAAATCGTATGCATAAGGAACAACTTGAAGTCATTCATCGCACAACTTACTCAAAAAGTTGTAATAATTTTAGAATCTACCGATTTAGGTATTTTTGTGTAACACTACACCCATTAAGTAAAAAAGCCCAATAATGATATATACAAAAGTTGAAATTTTGTCTCTACATTTTAAAACTCGTATTCATTAAAATTAATTATTTCATATAATTCAGCTTTCAAATTTGAATATTCGGTGAGGTATGTATAACTCTTGACATTGACATTTTTCACCTATATGTAATGTGGAAAGGATAATGGTTCCACTTCTATCTCCGTATTATAATAAAAACAATAAAAAAATCATCAAATTTTTAATTTATTAAATAGGATCATGTGAGACATCATTATAAATTTTAACATCTCAATTATAATCAAAATTTATCAATTATTTATCATCACATAAAAATTTATAAATAATAAAAGATAAAATAAACAAATACAAAATATAGAAGACCACATCAAATTCATAATAAAAATTATAACTCTCGAAACATAGACAAATTATATATATATATATTATAAAAAAATCTAAATAAATATATGAAGATAAATTATTAAATTACTTATAATGTTCTTTACGAACAATTTATATTATTCTCTGTAAATTAAAACTAAATTAAGTAATTTATTGCCAGAATTTTCAACATTCAACTATAACCCATTTCTTTATTTCCTTTTGCCTGACCATTGTAAATTTCGCCTTATTTTCAAAAGGGAAAAATAGTTTCCACCTACTTCTCAAATAATCATCCATTTCTTATTTTTCTTTTCTTCTGTTTTACGATTTCGTTTCCATTCCGTTTTTATTTTATTCCATTACTTTAACGGAATCCCTAATAAATACTTTTCCAATATAGACATGGAGAGCAAACAAAGACTAAGACTTCATATTCTTCCATGTAGACCAAAAGACCGAAGTCTTTAACTTGACTATATAAAAAAGAAGGATGAAATTATATTAATATAACTTATGCTAAATTATACTGAATTTTATATTATTTAATTTTTGTCTTAGTTAAAATTTAAATATATTCATAATTTTTTATTATTTTTAACTGTATTTATTATAAAAAAATTATATTAAGTTTTTAAAATATTAATTTTATTTTTACTTAACTATCCTATTATTTTTTGCAATTAGGCTAATGACATGATCATTATTTCTATGTCTTCGTCTTCAAACTCTTTTTCTTCCAAAAACGAGTTAGTTGACGAGTTAGAAAATATTAAAAATGAAAAAAATATGAGTTAAAATTATTAAACTAAAATAAGAAATATTTAATTTCGATACAATAATTGTAATATGTAAACATTTTATTTTGCATTAATAACTCATTAATAAGTCACATATACAATTTTCTCTATGAAAATAGTAATATCTTTTATGAAAATTGTTTTTAATTATTTTAATTCTCTTTCTCTTTCATTCAAAAAAATATGAAAAAGAACTTAAATAGTTCTACTTATGATAGTTGAAAAAAGTGCATCTATTTTTTTCTTCCCCTTATTCTCTTTTACTAAGCATGCGTATGATAAGTATCTCATTCAAAATATTGTAATTTTAAAATATAATTAAATGTAAATATGTATGTACACAAAATGAGAAAAATTTTCTTTATGCATTATTTAAATAATTTATAATTTAACTTATACTTAATTGTCTTTTGAAAATATGTTTTTATTATTATTATTTTTATTTAACTGTTCTTTTGGTCGAAAAAATAAAGTAAAATTTAGATAAAGATTGAAAATAATGATAATTAAATATTAGTCATACCAATAATAAATTATTTTATATGAAATAAGTCACAGTCGATGATAATTTTAAAAAGAAATATTTACAAGCAGTTAATTCTTTCTTTCGTTTTATCGTTAAGTTATGATTATTATTTTAATAATGTTATACATTGATGACCAGGAAAAAGAATAATTGTCTTCAAAACATGTTATATATACATAAATATATATATTACTTTTGACTTTGGAAATTTGGAAGCTAATGTAAATAATTGAATTTCGTAATCAACGGTGAAAACAAACAAAGAAATTATCCAATTCCACGACACGAGTTTTTAAATATAATAAAATTATTTACTCAAATTATTCAACTCTAGAGCTAGAGATTTGTACATAAGAAGCATCTTTGCAAAACTAATCGTTCTTCATTGACTTGGAAAATCCGAAGTTATAGTGTATACAACTCATAATTGATCAATCATTTAACTAACAAATGATTAAAATTTTAGGAATATTTATTCGTACTAAGTAAAATATTAACATGAGCTTTTCAAATGACAAAGAGAGTTTATTTTAAATGTACAACCTTCTATAAATTATCCGTATTATTATCAACCAACAAAAATTATTTATTTTTCTATTAATTAATTAAGAGTGACATTTTGTCAACATCTATTGTCTCATTACAAAGTCAAGTCATGCTTTTAAATTTTAATAATTTCGATCAAATGACAAGTCACCATCCTTTACTCATGGGTTTGTTTGGTACACGGATGAAAGATACAATACTAACCCCGATAAGAAAATCAAAAGAAAATTGGTTTAAATAATAAAAAATTATAGTTAACACATGTTTGGATAGAAAATAACTTTTAAAACATTTAAATATATTAAATTTGAATTGATTTTTTTTATTTTTTTTCAAATTACATAAGTAATTCAAATTAGTAAATTTTAATATTTGTTTATAAAGTGTTTCAATTACCATTAAATTCAAAAAACTATTTAGATATCAAATAATTGTTAAAAATAAAAAAAGTATTAGTATTGATAATTTTTTTGTTATAGATGAGTTAGTCGAAGGTCAAGACATGTCAGTTCAGGCCAAAACTCAAGACTGATTAGCCTAGACAAAAGGTTGAGATAGGCTATCTTGAGTCGAAGGTCGAGACACATCGATTTGAATCGAAGATTGAGATGGGTCGGCCCAAGCTAATGGTCGAGATGGACCCATTTGGGCCCAAAGTCGAGATGGCTTGCTCCATGTCGAAGGTCGATATGGCATGCCTCGAGTTAAAGGTCGAGATGACCTATCCAGGACCAATAATCGAGACAAACTACGTAAGGTCAAACATCGAGATAGGCTAGTTTGGGTGAAGATTGAGATTGGCTGGTCCTAGACAAAGGTTGAGACAGACCAGGTTGGACCAAAGGTTGAGATTGGCCACTTTGGTCCTAAGGTCGTAATAGTTCCATCCAGGTCGTAGGTCGAGACAAGTCTTTCAAACAAAAGGTAGAGACAAACTGGTCTGGGTTGAAGTTAATTTTTTTTTTCATGTTTGATACTATTTTTTTTCTCAAATTTCTTCAAGATTTATTTATTTTATATTTGCAAATATTTTTTTAATTTATAGTAAAAGAAATTATTTTCAAGTTATGAAATGCTAGATCGAAACAAACTTAAGTAAGGTAGTAGTGGGTCGGGCCCATGCAAGGTTGGGCTGAGTCAATTCAGGTAGAGTCAAGCCAAATAGATTTGAGCCTAGGATGGGTGGGGTTGGTCTGGACTTAGCTTGAGCCAAGTGGACTAATATCCTAGTCAAGCAAAGTTTGCTCAATTCCAACTTGAGACGAGTTGGTTCGAACCCAAGTCAAGTCGAGTCTACTTGAGCCCAAATTGAGTTGAGTCTGCTTGAACCCATGTCAAGTAAGATCATCCTGGGCTAGATTGAGTCAAGTCAACTCAAGCAAGCTAAGTTAAGTCCAATCAGTTTGAACCTAGGTCAAGCTGAGTTAGTTCAGGTTCAATTGAGTTAAATCAACATAAGCGCACTCGAGTTAAGTTAACTTGGGTTAAGGCTGGGTTAAGTCAACTCGGGTTTGAGTTAAACTAAGTCAGAGTGAGATTATGTTTAGTCGAGTTGGGCTAGGCCTATTTCAAGTCAAAAGTTCGACCATACAACTCGGGTCACGTCTAGGTCGAGTTGGGAATATGTGGAATTGAGAAAAATCGAATTAGGTTTTGGTCAAGTTGAGTTAGACCTATGTTGGACGATATATTGGGTCAAAGTGATTTTGAACTAAGTTGAGTTGATCCCACGTCAAGTCGAGTTCGATCTACTCGAATCTAGGTCAATCCAAATCAATTAGGATCCAAATCAATCCAAATTATGAAGACCAAAATATAAATTTAAGAATATGTAAATAATTTCAATTTATTTGTTTTTATGGAATTTATAATTTTTTAACTCCTGATAAACCAATTACATTAATAAAATTATAAAATTTCAATTTCTTTTAAAAGTCTTTACCCAAATAACATATTTTGTCATTAATATTTTGAATTCTCTAAAAACTAAATTATCTTCTCAAATTTTTTTATCCAAATATAATAATAATAATTATTATATATATATATATATATATATATATCTTTTTTTATTAAACATATTTATTGTGTGCATGGTTTTTTTTTATATAATTTTGTTATCTATAAATCAAAGGAAAAAGAATACAAAGTCATCTCACTTTGTATTTATTTATTTATTTTGATATATGAGATTTAAACAAGTGAATTTGAAAAGTATGTATAATTGTTCAATGATGATGTATATTTATGAAATCATGTATGGTTTTGGAAAACTTGCACAGTGAAAATACTTTTAATTTTTTTTTCTATTAACACTACTTTCTATCAACAACTTTAAAACAAGTTTAGATAAAGTTCAATGTAAAATATAAATATAATAAAATTAATCTTGTTAAAAGTATTTGTATACCATTCATACAAAAGTTAAATTTAGTTTCAATTTGAAAATTGACGAAATTGCTTCATTTTTTATAAAAAGTGGGACTAAATTGAAGTCGAATAAAAATATATAACTAAATTGAGAGTGAGGCAATAACACTTGACATGACTTTGACACGTGGCACTGACACGTGGTCACTACCACGTGATACGACATTAGTTTGACACATGACAATTTTTTTATTTAAATTAAAAAAAATTCAGAAAAATCATAAATTGACATGCAGCATCTCTTCAATGTTGGTAGTACATTACTAACAAAAATAACCTGATTGCATCAAATATCCCATATCCCAAAATGAGTAAAATAAAAAAAGAGAGACCAAATTGATATCTTTCAATAAATGGGGACCAAAGGCATAATTAACCTAAACATTTCTAAACAATTGGAGAACCAAATTGAACATTTTTAAAAAATTGAAAGACTAAATTGAACCAAAAAAATAATAAGAAGACTAAAATGAATCAAATCAACGAATTAGAGGACTAAATAACTAATTAACTCTAAAAATAAAGTAAATAAAAATCGGTAATTATTATTTATTTATCTATTTTAACTTTCATGAAGTTCTTTGAGTTAAAAAAGAAAATGGTTAAATATGTTTTTGATCCCTCAAGTTTTAATGAAATTTGGAATTAGTCCATTTTCGAAACTTTTGACCAATTTAATCATTCATATATAGAAATACATGAATTTAGTCTTTTTAATCAAATTTTGTTAAGTTTATCTAACGTTTTAAGCGAATTTCATAATAGTATTTGAATTGTTTACAACGTTTGACATTTCTCTTTAATGTTAAGTCAAATATTATTGTAAAACGTATTTGACACGTCAAATAAACTTAACAAAATTTGATTAAAAAAATTAAATCCACGCATTTCTAAAGATGAATGACTAGATTGGTCAAAAATTTTAAAAAGAAACTATGTTGAGATTTTACTAAAACTTGAGGAGAAAAACATATTTAACTCGACAAAAAATAATTAACCAGGAACTTTAACTTGGAGAAAGTAGTGGTGGGAGAGAATGAATTCTTCACTGGACAAGAATATGAATCTGTAACATCGAAGCACTTGCTATGAATTGTGAAAGTATCATGGAAGATAGAACATATATACACATCAATAGCCAAATGATGTTAGAAAATTGGAATGTTGAGCAATCGATAATCACAAATTTATTAGAACACAATTCCCTCATCATGAACATATTTTCACGTGCACACAACGAAACCAAACTTTATGATATGCTGTTGAAATGAAACAATGATAACAAATATATGAATAAATTACTTTGAACAGGAGTCACTCCGGAACTTCTTCCTGAGATACTTGTACCAAATTCCGACCAATAGAATAAGTCCGACCACGCCAACAGAAACTCCGATGACGATGCCAAAGGTCGATGTGGACGATGAAGATGAGTCCAAATCATCATCGGACGATGACGAAAACGACGTCGGTGGTGGAAATGTTGGAAAAGATGGTGTCCAAGGATTCGAAGGAGTGGACGGAGGTGGAAGGTATGACATTTTTGCAGTCACGTTTCTTTGATTGTTTTGATGAAACTTTTGGGAAGTTTCTTTGAATAGTTTGAAGATGACAAAAGGTGTCAGTGATTATTTTTTTATGAAACTTTTGGGAAGTTTCTTCGAATCGAAAACTCTCTCTCTCTCTCTTTTTTAGTATTATGAGTCAAGGAGAGGAAATAGTTTTATAGGCAGAATGCAAGTGTGACCAGCATTGCATGCAAATTTTTTATTCTTAATTGGTTTATTTTAATAGTACAACTTGAGGGTCGGTGTAACCGAAACGAAGTAAACTTTCCATGGAGTGATATTCGGAGGTATTGTCTTTTGTTTGTTTGTGTGAAGTCTTGGTTAATTTAGTATGGGTATTAACTTTTAAGTTTAATTCAACTTTACCATAATATTAGTAAAATTTGATATTAGTTATAGTTGACATGAGAATTTTAATGTATTTTTAGACGTTATATAGTATAATGTAACTTTATTTGTAACGTAGAATCTTCTAGCATTTTTTACATCGAGATTTTGTATTTATTAGATTTCTAAAACATCTTTTTACATCAAAGATTGTTGAACTTAGAAAGTATGAGACTAAATACGTGTAGATAGTTCAATAAGGACTAAGATAGACTTTTTTTTTTTTTATTCAGGGGTTCTTTTAAATTCAAATTTGTAAAAATAAGTCCTTTGAATTTTGTTTTGCAAAATAGGGTCAAGTCGGTGGAGGACGATATTACAGGTGAAGTCGTCCTACACTATGTCGGTTTCCTTTTTTTTCTTCAAAAAACGAAACCGTGCTCTGAGAAGTCGGTTTTCATTCACTTTAAAAGTGAAGTCGTCTTTGAACATGATGACTTCACTTTTTGGGTTTTTTTTTTTTACATTTAGCTTTATGTATATTTTTTAAATATATATTATTTAGTTTTTTTCAAAATATTTGTCTACAGTAAAAATATAAAAAATAGTTTTAAAAAATTCTAAAATACTTAATCGTTAAACCTTAATACAAAATTAAAAAGATAAAATGATACAAATTAAAAAATATTAAAAAATCTTTCGATAATTATATTTGAATATTTAATTTGTTTAGGTTTATTTTATTTGTGTTTTAGTTAGTCTACTAACTATCAAGTATCATTTAATAAAATACTAAATTTGTAAAATCAAATGAAGAAGTAGAGAACGTTTTGACGAAATCGGAAGAAACTGGCAGAAAAATCGCCATTGAATGAAAGGAGGATGTCATTTTATTTCTCTATTGTAAACAAATATTTAAAAAAAAACTAAAAACTAAATAATATATATATATATATATATATATATATATATATATATATATATATATATAAAAATAAAAAAAAAAAAAAA
>Ga0099822_1003991_pt1 | contig 19087 bp, 14 predicted proteins | sample CowpeawhiteBW_FD_76839 | JGI IMG/M metagenome (GOLD analysis project Ga0099822, IMG submission 76839) | Root nodule microbial communities of legume samples collected from California USA - Cow pea white BW | ecosystem: Host-associated > Plants > Roots > Nodule | place: USA: California | collected...
AATGTGTAGTTGAATTGATAAAATTGGGCTTGACTAAGCCCAATAGGAGATTTGGCCATGAGCTACCAAAGGTCCAAGGTGGACTAAGTGGAAGTCAACATTCCTTCCTACACCTCATGGATCTAATGCATCCAAAGGCTAGGAATGCTTCCTCCTTTTCCAAGGCATCATCCAATGGCTATGAGCCTTGCTCCTTCTCCAAGCCATCTTCCACGACCTAGATTGAATGCCTTTCTTATCAAAGGGCTAAGAGTGCTTATGTGTATTTGCTTTCATATAAAAGCCTAAATTTTATGCTATTGTAATTACTCTTGAAATTTCTAATTGAATGTTTGTGTTGAGATCACTCCACTCTTCTGTTATTTTGAGAGTACCTAAGCTAGAGGTTCACAACATTTCCTCTAGCCACCTTCCACTAGTCTAGTTCTCCTTTCACCACTTCAAATTCCATTGCTACAAGAGCCTTAAACACTTGTCTCCATGCCATTTTTCGCTGCCTATGGAGATCCTACCAGCCACCACATATTGGAGCTCCATCATTACCGACCAATCCTCTTGATAATCTGATACAACCCGATGAACTTCAAAGTAAACTTGTTGGACTTGATTGCTCTTCCAATAACAGTAGTTGAGGTAACCCTAAGAAACACATGGTCTCTAGCCTCAAACTCCAATGGCTTTCTCCTATTATCTGCATAAGACTTTTGTATGCTCTAAGTCGTACGCATCCGATCCTGGATTAGTTTGACATTCTCCATCTTTTGTCGTAATAATCAGGTCCAATGGTAACCGACACCCCATCTTGATACCAACATAACAACGTTCTACATCTTCTTCCATACAACACCTCATATGGTGGAGTGATAACTATTGTTGTAAGTGAACTCCACCAAAGGAAGTACTTCACTACAATTACCCAAGTGATCCAATACACAAGCTCTTAGCAAATCCTCTAACTATTGAATGGTTCTTTCAGATTAGCCATTTGTTTGGGGATGATATGCTGAACTCATTCGCGATTGGGTACCCAACACTGCCTGCAATAACTATCAAAATCTCGACGTAAATCTCGGATCACGGTCTGTCAATATGCTCGTTGATACTTTGTGCAACAAGACCATATAACTCTACTAACTTGTCCATAAACATCCTCTGATTAATTGATAGGAAATGAGCTCCCTTCGTGAGCCTGTTTACAATCACCTAGATGAAATAATGACTCTTAACTGATCTCAATAAATGAGTCACAAAGTCCATGGAAATGATGTCCCACTTCCACTAAGGAATGTCTAGCGGTTGTAACATGCCTCCCGATCTCTGGTGTTTAATCTTAACTTTCTGACATACCAAGCAAGACACTATAAAATCTGCTACATCCATTTTCATACCATTCTACTAGAAGAATTCTTTCAAATCTTTATACATCTTAGTCATACCTAGGTGTATTCTAAGATGACTTTTATGTCCCTCCTCTAGAATCCTCTTCCTCAATTCCTACTTTCATGGAATGCACACTCTATCATAGAAGCATAGGATGCCATTTGTCCCCATCCTAAACTCATTTCCTTTCTTGGTGCCTAGCAACCCAACAATCTATTGCAACTCGGCATCATTCCCTTGCTCCTCTCGGATCTCTTCCAAAAGTTCATTAGTGACCTTCAGTACACTGCACCAGATATGATCCAAACCCAACTGCATTCCCAAATTCATGTTGCAAAGCTTTTCAATAAGCTTTAGTTCCTTCACCATTATAGATGACTTATGCACTAGCTTTCAACTCAAGGCATTTGCTTCCACATTAGCTTTACCCGGATGGTATAGAAGCTCAAAGTCGTAGTCCTTGAGGTACTCCATCCACATTCTCTACCTCATGATAAGCTCTTTCTGGTCAAATAAGTTCTTCAAGCTTGCCTCATGTTAAGCTTTTTTTGATCAAACAAGTACTTCAAGCTTTTTGTGATCGCTGAAGACTTGAAACTGAGAGTCATATAGATAATGTCTCCAGGTCTTTAGAGGTTGCTTCTCTCTCGTGTAAGGCCCGAGAATTTAATTAATTAATTAATTAATTAATAACTGTGAGAAAAGGGACCCTTTATAACAATACATGTTAGCTTGTATGATGTGGAATAGTACTTACTCAAATGATTGAGAGTACTTGATTGTTATAAGAGGACTTGGGTTCGAGTCTTGTTTATGTCATTTTCGTGTTATTTTAATTGTTTATTATTTTGGTAATATGCTTGATTATGATGAGTGATATTAAAATCCTAGGTTTATAGGAATTATCACGAAACATGAATTGGTTGTGCACATGCTTTGTAATTGTGTGGTTGTGTGTTTGAACCTTGGCTTATGCGAAATAAGTTCCTTTTTGCCAAAACTATTTTTGGCATGGATGTGAAGGGTCGGAAAACCCTAGTCATTTGCGAGATCAACTGCAAGGGCTGGGAAGACATATAAAAATAGCCATTGAATAACCATTAAAATCATTTTAATGTCAGTTTTCGTTTAGGCCATTAAGGGAACTAAAATGAAGGTTGTAGAGTGAGGGTAATAGGGAAATTGGAGAGAGAAAGTGTCCTTTTGGTACAAGCACACAACTAGCACTGAAAACAGAGAGTTGAAAAGGAATTTGGAAGCACATTGAAGGAGACAAGGAGGAGGGCACATTGCTAACAAAAAGGACCAAGGTTTTGGCAATTTAGCAAGGAATCCATGTTAAGGGTGTTATTACATTATAAAATTAGTCATGATTATGGCCTGAACTATTGTTTGTATCTGTGCTTATTTTATGCCATATATTTTCGCTGAATTCTGGAGGTTTCTGGAAAATTTCTAGAAACCGCCTAATTGTCTTGAACACTTGTTAGGCGACATATGTGAATTGTATTTGGTTTCTGGATTCCTACCAGAAATCGCCTAGCGGTATGAATTGATCGTCAAGCGATGCATCCCTACTCACCTAGTTTATTGGGTTTTATATGAGCGGTCTGGCGGTGATGAACACCCGTCAGGCGACACGAGCTGACATGGCTCAATTTGGGGATTGTGCTTGTTTTAGGGTGTTTCGATCGATGGAGAAAGGAGTTATAATCATGAGTGATTGGGAACAATGATTAATTGTGAAATTTTCATTGTAGTTCGAGTAAATTTGGATGAATATTTATATAAATGAGTATTAAGGATTGAAGTTGGGGATTTTAAGGTTGAATATAAATTGAGTGGTAAAAAGCAATAAAATCATGTGAATTTGTAATCTAATAAAATAATTGTGAACTTAAGAGCGCGATTTGAGTGTAATGTTTGGAGAATTGAGGGAACGAGAGATGATTGAGATTTGAGGGTTCACAAGTGCAGGAGGATTTTTGATTTTCCAGAACGGGATACATTGTGCCTGCCGCCAGGTGCTAGCACAGTGAAAGTGGCACCAGGTAGCTGAGTTAGGCAGTGTAGGACTGGGAATTTCTATTGGGTCAATTTGGGTCATTTAAAGTAGACTGGGGACTTATTAGAGAGGATGAAAAAGGGTAAATAAGACGTGAAGAAATGTTATGGACTAATGGTAGAGTTGATTGGTGTTGTGATAATTGGGATACCAATGATGCATGGAAGAGGCTTAATCAATTAGGACTATGCATAGGTTTATTTTAGGATAATACTTAGTAATTGGGGTTGTTGATGCATGGTCATTTTAAAGGTGTAGTGGTATAACTAATAGGTAGTGGATATAAAGTATTGAATGAGATGGAAATTCAGAATGGTTAGGAGAGGGTTGGAATAAGAGTAAGGATGCATGACTAGGATTTGGATGATCTATAAGTGTTGTGGAGGTCTGATGATACTTGTGGTATTTTTGGAAGTTTTAGGAAGGATTGCTTGTGGTAAGAATGATGCAAGTCTGTGAAAAAAAAAACTAGTACAATCTGTTGTACTGATGCAACGCCTAGCGACATGATTAGTCCCACCAGGAGGTAAACGAGTGGGCAGTGGTACTGGGAATGCGCCGCCAGGCGATCTTTGCAGGGACAAGAACTCCAGGGGCGCATGGCACCTGACGACATGATGTTTCCGCCAGGCGGTCTGGAACTAACTTTCTCCTAGCGCCAAGCGATAATGTAAAGGCAGGACTTTTGTACTCTTATATGTGTGTGATCTACAAGGCTTTGGGTGATACCTTAAAGATTGACTTGCTGAAGTGTTCCTTGAGTTGTTGCAAGGAACGGTTTCCCTTGAGTTGTGGCTCGAGATAGAGGGTAAATGTGTTGCATTCCTTGAGTTGTGGCTCGGAATGACATCTCTTGAGTTGTGGCTTGGGATGACGAATGAACACGAGCATTCCTTGAGTTGTGGCTCGGATTGGCTAGTGTTTTCGATGTGACTATACAAGTTGTGGCTCGTACGGATGGATCTAGATAGATTGCCCTCTTCGACATTGGTTGGCGAGTTTGGTAGTCTTGGGACATTATGAACTATGGTTCGTATCGGAAACTCCACCTGACTTTGCGGAGTGTAGTCCGTAGTAGGTTTCCCAGACGTGTTCTCCAAGTTGTGGCTTGTAGGTGTGACAACAAAGGGGATCTTGAGGTATTCATCTAAAGACGTAGAAAATGGATAACATGGTGGTGGCCATGTGCTATGGAATCAAAGGATAGAGTTCCTTTGATGTGTGTGCACATTTTTGAACTATATATTTATATGTTTATATGTTAGCTCACCCTATCTACTTGTGTTTCGCGATGATCGTGTAATGCATTACACGGGAGCAGATGATGTTGTAGGTGGTTCTGGTAAGGCATAACATCAGAGAGGGGCTAGCTGGGAAACACTTTTCATGGAATTTATGATTTTTATGGACTTTATTTTCCATTTATGGTTTTGAATAATTTTGTAAACCTTTTATGTACCAAACTTGGATATTGTAATCGAGCTTTATTAATTGAGGTTTTGATTTTAAATTCCTATTTTATTTTATTTAAATTTGTAATATCCGATCGAATGTTACAATTAGCACACAACCCAAACCCTGATACAATGCATCACAATACACCTTGAATGCCTTAGTCGTATTTGTTATCGCCAAGTTTTTGTGATCACTAAAGACTTGAAATTGAGAGCCATAGAGATAATGTCTCCAGATCTTTAGAAGTGACTTCTCTTGCATTAGCACACAACCCAAACCTTGATCTGACAATCACAACATACTTATAGGTCATTTCTCTTGCATTAGCACTAGGGATGTCAAAGCGGGCTAGGCCCGCTGGGCTGGCCCGCCATCCAGCCAAGAAAAAGGCAGGCCGGGTTGGAATTTCCAACCCGTCAACCCACTGTAACCCGGGATAGCCCATTAGTTTGTGGGCCAAAACGGGCCAGCCTGCCTTAGTCTGCCAACCCGTTTTTTTTTAATTATTTTATGTATAAAATTAAAAATAATTAAAAAATAATACTTTTTTATATTATATAAATAAATATATATTTATATAATAGATTTATAAACAAAAAGTTAAAATAAATTAAAAAAAAATAAAAAGAAAGGCGGGCTAGCCCGCCCTAAGACGGGACGGGTTACAATATCCAACCCGTTTATTGGTGGCGAGTCGCCTAGCCTGGCCCGTTTTTGGTGGGCCACAAGCGGGTCGGGCTGGCCTGTTTTGCCACCCCTAATTAGCACACAACCCAAACCCTGATAGGATGCATCACAATACACCTTGAACGCCTTAGTCATATCTAGTAATGCTAGTCTAGAGCAGTAGTCAACCTCTTCTTTAGTCCAAGAGAACGATTGATCCTTTCGGGTGAGTTGTGTCAATGGACTCACCATCTTAGAGAATCCCTCCACAAACCTTTGTTACTGTCTAGGGTCGCTCCCATTTCAACACCGTCTCAATTTTCGTTAGGTTCATCGCGATACAAGGGAACACCACACATTTATGCATACTTGCAAAAATAAAATCAAATCAATAACACACTAATGACATACGCAAGATTCTAACCCAAGACTTTCCAACACCACTCAGCACGCTCAACCACTTGACTTATCACTCTTCCTTATTATGATTGGCCCATTTAATTCCTTTAAATGTATCTCCAATCCTCAATTATTGATAATTAAATATTTATTTATATTTTATTTTCCCCGGTCTTACAATGCTCATGCATTCATCACCTTAAAATTAGCACTTAATCTAGAAAGGAATAATCATGCTTGTGGAAAAACACAAAACCAGCAACTACAAAATGCCATAACCCACGTAACACCATATACTTTGACCAAAACTGCACCTGCATAATTTCCTTCACCCAAGATCTCATCCCAAATCAAGTTACACATAACTATCCAATCATAAAAGTGCATTAAACCCATAACATCACAATTGGTTTCATTTTATCCCATTATTACATGCATAATTCCAATTAAACCCCAAAAGAATCTCCAACTCGCGCCAAACACAGCCAACCACAAAGGACTGCTGGTTACTAGTTGTCGCCTAGCGGCAAGCTAAGTACCACCAGGTAGTGCATCAGGTTCTGGGTAAAACCCATATTTTCCTACACTTGCAAAAATGCAAAAACTTAGAAAAACAACATGAAACTACGGAAAAGAGGCACACATGGTTCTGGGCATCATGAAAAATCATATAATTCTTACAAAACAAGTAAGTACAACTCCCCTTACTTGGAATTCCCGCTCTAAATGCACTCCTAGAGCTCCTCCTTGCCCAGAAATTGCTTTACCCTTGCCACACGAATTTTCCCTTTTTCCCTCACTAAACAAACCCTTCCTTTATTTTTTTCTGCCCTAAATGAGACCAATTGTAATCAAGCGTTAAAAAAAGTATTTAACCCTAACCAAGGTTCGAACTTTCAAGCACACAATCACCAAGCATATGCACAACCATCAAGCCATCACATGTTTCATGAAATTTCATGCACACATTCACTTATAATGTCACATCACATGCTCATGCATACATACAAGATAAATAATAATTAAATATCCCACTAATGGCATATGCAGGACTCAAATCCAAGTTCTCTCAACAACACCCAACACGCTCAACCACTTGAGCTATCATTGTTCCTTGTTATGATTGACCCATTTAATTCCTTTAGGTGTATCCCCCATCTACAATTATCGTAATTAAATATTTATTCTTTATTTAATTTTTTCGAGTCTTATAGTGCATGTCGCACATGCTGTTGTGTAGCTCGCTTATAACATAGTTAACCTCATTTTTCGAATTACACTTCAAAATGGGGACCGAGAACCCTCTTTTTTAAAAATATCCATCGATGATAACAAACTGTGTGAACTTTTGGGCAACTATTGGTGTCAGCCTTTTACCATCCTTTTGTTGTTTTATTATTTGCTTTAACGTTTTCCCTCTAATCGGGCTTAACAAATATTGTAATATTTAGACATATTTTCATTGTTGGTCCCATCATGACTTGTATTATTGTGTTCAACTACCATTTTTCTTTGTTATTTTCTAGCTTAGATAAGAAGTTAGCTCTAGTATTCTTGGATTGTGGGATATGCTCTATGGTTTCTACCTCAAACTCCTTCATTAGTTGTACCACTTTATGGTAGTATCGAACTAGTAGGTAGTCCTTTACTGAAACATTCCCTTGACTTGGCCAACCACCAACTATGAGTCGATTTTTTAAGCACACCCTAGTTGCATCCATATCCTTTACCAAATAAAGGCCAATCGTCAGGCTTTCATACTCTGTCTGGTTATTTGACACCTTGAACGTGAAAATAAGGAGGTCAGCCTTTCCACTATTCTTTGCACTTCCTTTAGGTTTGCAGGGCTCCTCATATTTATGATGACTTGCATTTATCTAGTTTGACCTTAATGGCCTTAGTCATTAGTATGAAACCTAGGAATTTTCCTCCTCCAATCCTAAAAAGGCACTTAGCGGGATTTAAGCACATGTTGTATCTTCTAATTTGACCCAAAATCTCCCTAATGTCATCAGCATGGTCGCCGACTGACTCAAACTTTACCACCATATCATCCACATACACCTCCATGTTCTTGCCTATCTACTATTAGAAAAAATTATCCATTAGCCTTTGATATGTTGTGGCAACACTCTTCAATCTAAATAACATGACCTCGTAACAATAGTTGGCTCAATCGGTAATGAAGGCAACTTTTTTTTGTTTGGATGATACACGGGTATCTAGTTGTATCTAAAGTACGTGTCCAAGAAACTAAGTATTTGATGACCGAACACCCCATCTACTAATCGGGCAATGTTGGGTATGAGGTAGGAATCCTTCGTGCATGTTTTGGTAAGGCTAGTGAAATTGGTGCACATCTACAAATTTGAAAGCTAAGTGGTGTACTTGACTTCTCTTATGAAGTTAACCTCTTGTAGCTTCTTTACATCTCTTCTTCTGCCTTTTGTCATTCTTCTCCCAAGTGCCGCTTTGTCTGAGTGATCCATTTAGCTAGTGTACGAAATTAGATAGTGTACCAAAATCTCACAAGTAATAAAATGAAAAGTTCAAGTATCGTTTCCCAAAAGACTTATGCAACACTTGACAACTTTTGTAATTTATAACTCAATTAGATAACATATTTCAGAAAAACAAAAACAAAACTCTTTTTGTATTTTTATCAAACATAGGGTGTGAAACAATATATGATAAAGGCTTCATTGGGATTGAGTTTCATGATTCAACTCAAAACAAAAATACCAGACAATATATTTCTAATTCCTTGTCTAGCATTCACACCTTTTGTAACAAGTTTTAATGTCTTACCAACAAGTCTAAACTTGATTAATAAAAATCTTATGTCTAGCAAATTTTACTATAATTTTGAATTAATGATCAAGATTTTGATATCATAAATGACTAAATGTTCCACATTTATGTCTAGCATGTGAAATCTATTAGTTGCTATATCCTAATCAAGTTTTCCAAACTATCTTTCAATCAACAAGTACTCTAACATATGAAATTAATCTAGAATATGTAGTTAAAACAAGAATAGAACATGTAACACCCCTTTCAAGATGTCACATGTAATTTTATAATTGCCAAAATTTCAAAATATAAAATTTTGGTACCATCCTATTAAATAGGAAACTTCACAATTAATTTTTTTCAAAAGCCACCTTCCAAAATGTTCATTCGAATGAAACTCTATTATCAAGTAAAGCAATAATGAAATAAACCAAACTGGTTTAAGTTGTCCAAACCAAAGCTTATTACAAGTTCAAAACTCAAAACTAGTCAAAATATTACAATCGCCTTATTCAAAATTAACCACTTCCAAATGTTTTTCATAAAATTCCCAAAAAGCATTCCTACGAGTTCGTCTTAGTTATGTCTCTCCATTAGAATTTACATTAACATTTGCTCTCATATAACACACACATTATACGATCATCGCACAAACAAAAATACACACAAAAACAAGGGTGAGCTAACCAATTGCAACATCATACAATAATGTCTGTGACCGAATATGCCTTCAACTTTTCACCTTTCTAAGAGCACAAAAGGAATACCAAAAAGAAAACCAATAGATTTTGTTCTAGCCAAGGTTTGAACACACCACCTCCAAGGCTCAAACAAACACATCAAACATATCAACTATCATGTTTTTCTAATCATTTAACACGCACAACAACATTACAATACTATCCACACAATAAAACATGCCCAAAAAAATATAAATAATTATAAAATATAAGTCACACCAAAGGCAGACATAAACAATTCCAAAATTATAAAACAATATTCAAAATATAAACATACCAAATGTACACATCAAGAATCAAACCCTTGACCACCATCCCATGATAAGACTCTAACCAACTATGCTACTTTTCACTTCCATAAAATTATTTATTTATTAATTTAAATAATACTCTTGACGTCCAATTCCACCTAGAAAATATAATTACTTTTCTGGGTCATATAGATCACAAGAGTGATGGAAAAGATTATATTGAATACATTACATCCAACCCCATGAATAAAGGGGTTAACTACTCCTTAACATTTTGAATACTAGAATAATGATGAAGATGAATGTCTCCAACCTTTAAAAGGCGCCTCTACCTTCTCTCCTTTTAGGTCAAGTGTCACTCTCCCTAAAATAATTATTTCTCTCTCTCTCTCTCTCTCTCTCTCCCAAAAAGGAGTTTTCCCCAAAAGGGGTGTTTATTTCTGAGAAAGGTTGTTCATTTGACCTTTTTCAAACCCCTTATTTATAGATTTTTTGAATTGGACTACTTTGCACCTTTGTACTTGATTTTGTATTGGAGTAACCAACTTTATCAATATTTCTTTAGTCGATAACTTTGAAAATCAAATTTTGTTGATATTCTTCTTACTTTCTTTGATATTTCCACTTATCTATGGAATATTAAATATGTAAACCAAATACTTATCTATTTCCAATTTTATTAAATAAAACATAAAATATCTAAAAATATAATAATAAAGTAATAATAAAAGATAAAAATAAACAAAAATAAAACATGAATGTCAATTATCAATGACCAACTTATGTGACCTTACCCTAGATGTATTCGAAGCATGTTGGTCAAATTCTACTAAATGGTAACTTACATGGATTTTCCGACTATTTCTTCCTTCAACAAATCAAGTTCTCAAATCTAGATAATCGCGTTTGTCCACTCATTCTCCTAAAAAGCCGATGATCTGCTTGTTGTATGGGACAATAAGGTCCTTTGCTACATCTATCTTAATGAAGGTCTTCCAATACAGGATGTTGACCGAGCTCCTCTAGTCGATCAATATTTTACTTATGGCATAGTCAGCCAATTAGATGGAGATGACCATTGGATCGTCCTGATCAGGATCAAGTGTTTAGAAATCTGTGTTAGAGAATGCGATTAGAGACATGCTTTTGACTCTCCTTTCCATTATACTCACCATTTTGAGTGCTCAGATATGTCTCTTCCAAATGGATGCCATGCTCCTTCCTCCAACAAATCCTTTAGATATTGTGTGCATGACCCCTTCTCAATGGTTAGTCTTTACTTCTGCTTTGACTTCTCTCACGCCTCAAATTGGCTTGCTCTTCTCGCCTATGGCAACCGCCTGTCGAAAGTCCTTGGCGCTTCAAACAAATTTTTTCAAGTGCCCCGTTTGAATAAACTCTTATATCTTTTCTTCGAGCGTGATGTAGTCATCCTTGTTGTGATTGTGGTGATATAAGGGTAATGTTTACTTTCATCTACATTTGGTGGGGTTGGGACCCTTTTGGGTGATGGCAACAAATTGACACTCAATGCCCCATTCAAGATTTTGGACCGCGGGGTGTTTAAAGGGGCGTAGTTACTGAAACATGAGCCCTTATTTGATTCTCTTAAGGGCCTTAAGCCCTAGTTTTACTAAACGACTTATTCTCTTGTGTTTTCTTCTCTCCAACTTCCTCTACCTGGACTTTCTTGTGAAAGTCTCTTAATTCCTCCAACTATATGTACTTAACTAACCTTCTCCTAAGCCTAGGTGGTTGGGAACACATTACACCAAACTGTATCATCAACCGTGTACAACCAAATCTACGTTATAAAAGTGCGAATATGCTCAACGGGATTTGTCTTCCTATCATACTTCTCAAACACAAGTGTCTTCTAGTTATCAGGTAAAAGGGGTTTCCACGAGTCTTATAACGGTATCGAAGTTTGGATGACGCCATGGTATTAAATGTCATTACTCAACGACTTATGCTTGCTTCATGGTTGTGATCTTGAGTATCACCCTTAGCGATTGTTCGGTCGTGGGTAGAAAGGTGTGTCTTGGTCTTAGAGTGAGGGACTTATTCCATCTTCTTCTTAATACATGCATTTTCATTATGTAGGGCCAAAATTTCCTTGACACTTTTCTTTTTCAGAGCTTCTATTCATTATTAAACTCTTTCAAGATGTTAAGGTGATGTTCTCTCTCTCTCTCTCTCTCTCTCTCTCTCTCTCTCTTTCATCCTCGTTATGCCTTCCGTTACTAGTCATGTTCATCATGGTTACCATGGGGGTTGAAAGGTGCTCATTCGGCCACACAGTGAATGCCAAAATGTTTTTGTAGAAATGATTGACCACTTCAACTCCGCATGCTTCGACCTTCATATTACTTCAATCTTCTGCTTCTCAATCACAATGGTCTCCTAATCGTCCAAACCACTCGGAGGGACCTGTATAAGACACTTGGATGCTTAAGTTAGTATTGGTCCGAGTATAGGCTATATTAAATGTTGTAATCATGTAACCTAACCAACTTACTTGGACTCTGTATTTATACTACTTATTGAGCTTTTATTTACCATTTGCCTAATTTGGGCCAAACACATCTTAATGTTATTATTTAGTTGATTCATGATCTTCCTTTGTTAAACCACATTTAGGCTTCCTTTGTTAAACCACATTTAGGCTGTTAATCGTGTTGCACCGCCGAGCCTTACTAGCCGATTGATTATCCCAATATGGATGAAGTTGAACGATCAACCTTATGTTGGTCAATTGCTTCTTGATGTTTGACTGGGAGGTATGTAGTATTCATTTTTTTTTTATCTTAATTCTCAAAGTTTTGATCACATTTTAAAAATATGTTTTGAATGGTTATTTCTATAGTGTATAGTTTGGTGATGAACTTCTTGATTGTAGTGTAAAACATTTTTTTTATATCAAGTGTTTGTAGATTATGAAGTTTTACTTTACGTTAATGGTTTTAAACAAATATTTGTTTTGGCGTAGTGTTTTTGTGTGATACAAGAGTTTTTTATTGTTGATAGACACAAATTCTGAATGAATTTGAAATGTCTACCTTTGAAGGATCCAAATATCATCTTCAAGATGGATTGACTCTAATAATTGCATTTTTATAATTAGTAATGAATAGAAAAAAATATAACTTTATATTAGAATGATATGGAATGAGTATCTAAAATAATTGGTGTAAAATGAGTTACAAGTCAAAATTTGTTGCTTTATGTTTTGGTTTATAATGAAGATCAATTGTAGATATTCACATAAGTATTTTTTAGAAGAAGTGTCAAAGTTGTTGAAAATTCTTAATATTTAAAATTTGGTTTGTATCTTATATAACATTTCATTCTTAAATACAAATCATACACTGCATATTAATAACATAACTACTAAAAACGTGTATTTTTATTTAAGAATTGAAATATACTTTTTATTCATGCATGAGAACCAATAAAATGAAAAAAAAAACATAATAAAAAATAAATATATTCTTCATTAGTTTAATTAAGTTTTAAGCATTTGTAATTCTAGGTTTTTTCAATTATGTCACTAGCTGATGTGATTGTATTATGTCAATAAATACTTAACTTCATTTTTGTGATAATAATTATAGGAGTTCATCTTCAAACGTGAGATGTTAAAGTTTGGAACATAAATAAAATCTGTTATATTTTAGAAATTAAAAATATATTTAAATTTTAAATTTTTTAGGTTATTGAATATTCAGAACTTCTATAATTTTAATAATGATTATTTTGTTAACTTGTCCATTTATCTCCTTGTGTTAAAAAGATTCGAAGTTGTGTAATTCATATAAAATGGTATTCTGAATAATTTTTATATGTATACATGATACCATTGAAGTTTATCATAAAAAACATCATTTATCATTGTATTAGAATGACAAGTCTATGAGAATCTTATTAACCATAACATTTCGAAATTTACAAAATTCTTTATTAATTTATATTAGTCATAAAATTATTTTATATTAATAAATAACAGTTTACTATTATTTTAACATGTTGATACAAAAGATAACATGATAAAATAGCAACTAAATGATTTAATTATGAAAAAAAAATTTAATAAAAAATATGAAATAAAGAAATAAAATTAATAGAAATTTAATTAAAACTATTTAAAATTATGATAGACTTCAAACTTACTCATTGATGTATTTTTTTTTTAATTTTAGGATTAGAACAAATAAATTTTATAAAAATTATTTTTAAATAAAAATCAAATAAAAATTATGAGAAAAAAAAATTACCTCTCTTTATTGTTGTTTCACATTTTAAACTTCAACTGAAATTTTGTAACATAGGGTTTAAGCTTGAGAGAAAGAAAAAGTGGGAAAGAAAAGACCAAAGTGACTGTAGAACAGCAAAGAGGGTGATGAGATGGAGGGAAAGAGATTTTTTGTGGCGGTTCACGTCGGCGCCGGTTTCCACTCTCCGTCTAACGACAAGGCCTTGAGGTCCGTCATGAACCGCGCTTGTCAAGCAGCCGCTTCCGTTCTGTCCAGCGTAACCCAACCCAACCCAACCTAACTTTTTTTTTTCTTTTCATTTTCAATTTCGCTCTTTCACTCCTTTCGTGTTTCTAGGGCTCGGGAACTGGCCTAGATGCCGTAGTAGCCGCCATTCAAGTGTTGGAGGATGATCCCTGCACGAACGCTGGCAGAGGCTCTAACTTGACCGAGGACGGTGGCGTGGAATGCGACGCCAGTGTTATGGACGGAAAATCTGGAGCTTTTGGGGCTGTTGGAGCTGTGCCAGGTACTTGATTTCTTATTACCTCTCAAATCGTTGATCCCATGAATATGGTGATAGTCACATACAATAATTGAATTGAAACTGCGCTCTGTGGAGAAATGAAGATGACTCCAATTATACTGCTTAAGCTTGAATGGTTAATAATTAATAGCAGCGACTGGGTATTTGGTAGAGCCTGTGTGGAGCTCACGGAAATAGCATATGACTTCTTTTACAAGCTTACTAGTGAATAAGAAATCCATGTCGTAAAGTTCTCTAAGAGGTTATGGATAAAAAAAATTTAGGGTCTATTTGTATACAAGCTAGAAGTGCTTTTTTAGTGCTTCGCTATTTGAAATCCTATTTGGAGAAACTTCTCCGCAAAGACAACAAGAAAGTGAAATAAGCTTTTTCATTCATAAGTTAAAATTAATATATTTATAAGTTAGTTTGTAGAGGTTCTTTCATATAGTTTCTCGAAATTTTTATTTTTTAATTTATGCATAAGTTAATGAAGTATGCTTTTCTTCTTATGTCTTTATGTTTTTATTTAGAAATTCCTACGGAGAAGTTTATCCAAATAGTTCAGTAAAAGTTTTTCTAGTAGAAAATCTTTCGAAGCATTTCTGGCAATGTATCCAAACAGACTCTTAGTTAAACATTTGTGTAAAAGTTGTTTTTAACTTTCTACAATAGAAGAGAAAGTGGAGTTAAACTGTTCTGTTTTCATTAGCCATTTTGAGAGCTGGAAGCAGCTTATATCTTGAGCTATTTTGTAAGCTTTTCCTATTAATCACATAAATGCTCATGTGATAAGATAAGTCCAAAGAAGTTGTAAAAGAACCTTCAAACACATCCGAAGTGCTTAGTTAGTTTTGTTTAATTTATTTTAGAGAAACCTCTTTTTGAGAAATTCTAGGGACACTCTTGTCATTGCATTATTTCCAATACAATCATTTTATTTTGGATAAAAAGTAAGTAGGCTTAAATTATGTGCAAATCATACCCTCAATAGGAATGTGTTGGAAAGTGTGTGTGAGAGTGTGTCATTAGCATTTCTCTCATATTTTTTGCAGTTCTTGGAAGAGTTTTTCAAAAATAAGAAAGGCGTTTCTCCAGAACTTATCCCAACCAAACATGCTTGACTCTACAGTGTGCTAAATAATGCATTTTCCTTCCTGCTTCCATGAACAACTGGAAAGATTCTAAGTTTTTACATTGCTGGGTAATCTAACGCTGTGGGGATACAATGTTGTTTTGGCTTTACTTTTGGCTTGTTCGAGACTTTGGAATTTAACTATTTTATACCAAGTTATCTTTGTATTTATTCCATTCGCTATAGACCAGGTGTCCGCAATGCTATACAAATTGCTGCTTTATTGGCCAAAGAACAACTAATGAGATCTCCTTTGCTTGGTCGGATTCCTCCAATGTAATCAATATTCAAGATCTCTGTATCTGTTACCAAAGCCTGTGCATTACTTCATGTAACACACTGCCAAAATTAGTATTTGAGAAAGCCTTCTCCTTTTTGACCTTGCAAACAAGTCCTCCTGTTAATATCTATTGCTGGAGTTCTTATGGGAATTGTTCTTAATGCAGCTTCTTGGTTGGCGAAGGGGCTCGCAAATGGGCCAAGTCTAAAGACATCGCTTTGCCAACAAGTATAGAGGAGGCCAATGAGGTAATATTTTCACTTATAATTTAAATTCTGCACTGAAACTTAATTGAATCATGTCTTGCCACTTTGAAATCATAGTTTTTTACTTTGTGTAACAGTGGCTGGTCACAGAAAGGGCTAAAGCACAATGGATAAAATACAAATCCATGGTTGAAACTGCTAGATCTAAGGCAGACAACACTCCTGAGGTTGATTCTTCTGTCTGTCAAAGTACCACAATACCAGGTATTTTAGTAGCACACTTCTGCAAGACCTCACCCTACTTTTTGCTTCTAAAACTCTCAAATCAATAAACAACAGTGCTTCAGAGATCTTAAATTCATTGCCCATGAAAATTAGCATAAGCCTACTACTGTAAAAACAATCTTACTACAAAATAAAGATTTTGTGAAGTCTTCAAATTCTTGAAGTCTTATGACTTAATGTTAGGATATGAAGCTAAGCCTTTGTAGCAATTATAGATAATTTTTCTAAATCCAAACTAAAACCTTCCCTTGAGAGAGATCTTAAATTGCTTAGGGATTTAAATGGTTGTATTGCAAATTAAGTATCCATATGCTATTGGAAACGATATTGCAATGCGTAGGAGTTTGGGAAAAATGATCTTGCCTGTGATCTTTTCTCCTAGCCTTCAATTGTTACTAGTGTGATGCACCTGCCAAAGTCATGTGCTCTTTCATATGCAGATAATGCTTTAGAAGGTCGCGTAATGGACACCGTTGGGGTTATTTGTATAGATAACGAGGGGCATGTTGCAACTGGAGCCTCCAGTGGTGGTATTGCTCTAAAGGTGAAAATGGTTTTCTTCGTTTGCTTCTCTTCAAGTGCTCTGCAGTTCCACGTTAGATTACTAAGTAATTACACATAATTATGTATGAAATATCCAACAGGTCAGTGGACGTGTTGGGTTGGCAGCAATGTATGGTGCAGGTTGTTGGGCATCATCAAAAGGGCCCTTTGGATCTCCGTTCATGGCTGGTTGTTGTGTATCTGGGGCAGGAGAGTACTTAATGAAAGGATTTGCAGCTAGGGAATGCTGTGTTTCATTGTCACTGTATGGTTGGCTCTCGGTCATCTGTTTGTATTTCCATGATAGGGGAGAATTTTTATGTAAGATTTGTCCGTGTGCTTAAGTTCTACCGTGTCTTCATTTGATATGATAGCATGGAGTAGAATATAATCACTTCATTTGGACGTTTTCTTTTAAAATTAAAATGAGCTGATATTTCTTAAGGACATTCCACCTAAGAAATAATAGTGTATAGTCAATGTCTAAAATGATGCTTTTATTGAAATTTACATTTTGGAAACATTTTATGCTGTTGTATGGGTCACTGGACATTGTGTTGTACACATATTAAATATCATGTTAAAACATTTTAAAATTTCACTTATCATGTTAAAATATTTTAAAATTTCACTTGAGAAATTAATGAATGAAAAAGACATTATTTTTATCTCAAATTTACTTGCTGTGCAAAATTGGTAGGTTAGGATTTGTTCAGGTTATGTTTTCTCTTGTGTGAATACTGAAAATATGATCTCTTTAATATCCAGCTTAGATTATTGGCTTTAGAAATTTCAACTTCTGGTATTGATGCATTGTTGCATAATTTCATTTATGTGTGGGGTATTTCAATATACCATGGGGTGGATTTTTGATGTTGACTTTCTTTCAGCTCACAGTCTGGCGCTGCTTCTGCTTGCACAAAAATCTTACGCTCTGTTGTTGAGGATGGCAGGCAATGTGTTACTGATAGCAGTGCAGGGATCTTGATTGTGCAATCAGATGCATCTTTAACAGTTAGTCCCTTCAGCTTTTCCACCTAATAGTTTTGTGAAGATTATTAATCTTTTACTTTCCTTAGGATCAAGGAAAATCATCAAGACTGAAAGCTGTAGAGATTGCTGCTGCATACACTTCCTTGTCCTTTGGAGTAGGATATTTTGGAAGCTCTATGGAACGTCCCAAGGTAGCAGCACTGTTATGACTGAGATTTATCATCATATGAAGATTTCATATTATAATTTTTTCTAAATTTAAGTTAGTTATGTTCATTTTAAGAAATCATCTCATGATGTTAAAAAGATGCCTCATTATGAAATCATCACATTATGGTGGTCCAAATAGCTCAGAAAGTTGTCTTTAGAATGAAATCTTTAAATTAGCAAGGTTACCATATATTGTCTGGTTTGCCTTTTACCTCCCTCTAAACTGATGGTTCTCAGAAAACCATTTGTAAAGTGATATTTTCCTATTGTGTTATGATCCAGGTTTCCATTCTTAGAAGTACAAAACAACAAAGCAGGATGTCAATAGATCAATTTGGAGCACGGATAGATCTTTCAAATGGATAGTTACTGTGACCACGAGGTCAAATTTTTTCCGTGCTGATGAGGTGAAGTTGGTGACACCAACAAAATTACTTGATTTTCTATATACAGTTTATCGATAATCATTTTAGTTCAGGCCATTTTGTTTATGAAAGATATAAGATTTCATTGTGGATTGTTAAGTAATGGTCAATGGTTCTATGGATTGAGTCATACAGAACTTAATTAGTTTTCATGTGAAATTAATTTATCTGTCTTCAACATTTACCAAGTTCCCTAGAATTATGGGCTATGAAGAAAAGCATTTCATTGAAATAATGCAAAGATGAAATTATGTAATGATAGGTAGGTAATTTGTAGTACTTTAAAAGTATAAACAAACATGCTGAAAATGTCATAAAAACTAAACATACCGGAATGTCTTGCAGTTTTGTCTGATCTATGATCTATTCTATGCTTGTAATTTAGTTTCCTTAAACATAATACACACAAGTCTACACATAAACATATATATATATATATATATATATATATATATATATATATATATATATATATATATATA
>Ga0099822_1003992_pt1 | contig 19087 bp, 12 predicted proteins | sample CowpeawhiteBW_FD_76839 | JGI IMG/M metagenome (GOLD analysis project Ga0099822, IMG submission 76839) | Root nodule microbial communities of legume samples collected from California USA - Cow pea white BW | ecosystem: Host-associated > Plants > Roots > Nodule | place: USA: California | collected...
AAAAAAAAATATATATATATATATATATATATATATATATATATATATATATATATATATATATATATATATATATAAATAAGGGCCTAGCTTTATTTTTTGGGAGTAAGGCCAGTCCATAGGGTGTCCCAAAACCCCTTTTCCAGTCCTAACCCTCTCACTCTACCCCATTCTTAGAAACAGAAACATTTCTCCCTTCCACTGCTGAAGCAAAGAGCTCTGCTAGGGTTTGAGCCAGTTTCCCCTATAGGTTAGTCAGAAGTCTTCTCCAAGTAAGTTGAACACCCAACCTTAAGATTTTCCTCCTTTTTCATCGTGAATGTGTCAGTTCTGTATAGGGTTTATCCTTATAACCCTATCTTCGTTCTTGTATGCATTCAACTCTTTAATTTGTTCCTAGAGTTGTGGTGTTCTTCCTTGGGGCCTTGTTGCATTTGGATAGCTTTTATCAAGGTAAGGGAAGCTTGAGTTTCATTGTTTTTAAGTTATTTTGCATGTTTGGTCTGTTTTACGTTATGGGTGCTTGATACATGTTGGTCGTGTGATAATATGTTGCTTGTGCTGCTAGAGTTGTTTGAATTTGGTTTTGCATAAGTGACAGCAGGTGGGTTCTGCTGAACTCACCCAGGCGAGCTGGGTGATTGCTCAAACAAAAAGCTCTCACTTAAGCAAGGAGCTCTCGCCTGAGAAACAGTAGCAACTCATTCCCTCTTTATTTTGAGGGCTCACCTAAGCGAAGGCCTCTCGCTTGAGCGAGAGTAATCTCGCCTAAGCGAGATGGTCTAACTTGAGTGAGACCTCAATGTGCTCTTTGTTTGCAATCTCGCCCAAGCGAGAGCTGGTAGCTTGAGCGAGGGGTTCCTCTCGCCTGAGCGAGAGCTCTTTAGCCTGAGCGAGATTGACAAAGTTAGTTGAATACTTGTATGCTCCAATAATTGGTTGGTTTATTACTTTAAAAAGCTTAAGAATGATGTCGGGTATGTTCTATATGATATGATGGGACTGTAATTGATTAACTTGGTTTGAATAAAGTCATGAATCATGGTTGGTTGGTTGGATATTGGCATGAGATTGTTATGCTTGATAAACTTGTCGTTGGTTAGAGAGACATGGCTATGGTATGAGATAAACGTAATTCCATGAGTCTCTTTGTGAGATTTCATGGTGGTGTTGTAGTGTATATAATTAGATAAGGATTCAAGTAAGGATTGCATCTTGAAACTCTAAAGAGTCAATTAGTCTCATGTAGAGCGGACAGACTCAAATGGTGAGAATAGCAGGAGGCCCTAGTCTTTGGCAGGATAATGACCTTAGATGTTTGAGGGCTAACCTTGTGCGTGGTAGGGTGAAACCCATTGGCAATGGCTCTGCAGAGCAGTAGAGGCCACCACAAGCGCAGGCATCCGGTGAATCTGACCTATTATATGTATCTGGATAAATTGAGTCTTAGAGTCTTCTTGATTGTTATCACATGCTTGGATGATTAATGTGTTCTTGATTTTAAATTGTGTGCTTAACTGTATGATAAAAATCTTTTACTCTAGCTTCTCTTTGTTTGTGTCTACCTTCTTGTGTGATTTTCCCTTTTTGTAATGATCACCAATTCCTTGGTGTGAGCAGATATAGGAACGCTGCAGCTTAGTTAGTCATGAGTTGAAGTTTGACTCACTATTGAGCTCATGTTTGAAGAACTTTTGTTGATTTTTAATCTCTTGCTCTATGAGCAAGCTTTTTGAACAATTATTGAACTTTTTAAATTTTGTTCACGACATCGTGGTGTGCCTTAGTCTTTCTCTTCAAATATATTTATGGATAACTGTAATGGTTGATACATATATACTTCATAGTGTTGCTCTTCTATATTATATTATATGTGATGTTTCATTTATAGGATTTATTCTCTATGTTACAAAATATATATATATATATATATATATATAAATAAACTGGCTGAAAATATTCATTGTTTAGTTGAAAAAAAGAATGATGATATATAACATCACGATCTCCAAATGGAAAATATGCATTGTGATTTACCTAAAAAAAGACCCAAGAACATAACATTAAACGAAAAATTCAATCTTCTTACACTTCCCTTTAAATTGAACATGTCAAAGTGAACCCTTGAAATGTATTGATTATTTCAGTATAATAGATTCAAATTCCATTTTAATCATGGTCGATATTCCCTCCTTCATTTGAAATCACAAATTCAATTCTAGTTGCACCTCCAAGCCTTTGAAGAAAAAAATTGTACCCCTTCACAGTTTCTCCCACAAATTTGTGCCCTTGTTGTAGCCAACCGTGTTGTGTCGTGACAAGACTAGGACATCGGCAGAGACTTGCCAATAAACCAAAATAACCATCTTATCCTCAGTTACAGTAAGTCTTCACCTTTCACATTTCTGTTGGAGAAGAATGCTTTGGATGAAACTGAGAAGTTCAGTGTCACTTTTTTTGTGGTGAAATCCGGAATATATTTTTTAATATATTTTAGACTAATGATTTCAAAATATATTTTTGAATCTCAAAATATTTTTCAATATCTTTTATATAATTTATTTTAAAAGTAATTTGAAGTGTTCAGATGTATTTCCAAATTCAAAAGTATATTCCAAAATATTATTTTAAAATGTACTTTTTAAACAATCTAGAATTCAATAAAAAAAGGTGTAGAAGTAATTTTAAATCTTTTTATTATAATCTGAGGTTATTTGACTTTTTTAGGACTGCAAGAAGCAATTGGGAGGTACATAAAGAAACAGCTCACGTAGTATATTCAATTCTATTTCTCACGGAAGATCCAAAATCTGTAATCGAAATACCTTTTTGATTAGTTCTGTTAGTTCCACTTATAATTTTGTTAACTGATTTTAACATAACTCATACTAAAATCGTTTTTTTTTTCTTTCTTCTATTCCTTTTTAAGTGGATTGTTTTGCTTTTAAAGAAAAATTCATTTTCCCTCTTTTAAGTACTTGTAAAGAATTTTATTTAAACCCCTTTACCATCTCTAACAACTAAAACGTTCCCCTCTATTTTATAGCTTTCCGTTTAAAAAAACCATTTTAATGAAAGTATGACTTTTGCACAGTTGAGTCATAGGTATAGAACTAGCCGAAATAACCTATCCATAGGAATGAGGTGTCATTGTTATGTATTTAAAAGGGTTCTAGGTCTGGAATTTGAATTCATCCATATTCCAAATTTTGATACAATTTAATTTTTAAACTTTAAAAATAATAAATATAATTTTTTAATCAAATTATGTAAAAAAAAACAATGTTTTAAACAACATTTCAGACTAACATTTCAAACTAGTGTTTAAATTATTTACAACATTTAACATATTTCAACTCAAACTAGTGTTTAAATTATTTACAACATTTAACATATTTCAACTCAAATGTAACCTGAAACACTGTCTAATATGTAAAAATAAAAAAATAAACATTATTAAATTATAAAAACTATATTTATTCATTTTTTAAGTTTAAGAATCAAAATGTATCAAACAGTGAAAAAGCGATGAATTCTAATTTCACATATAAATTTAAGGAATAAAAATATATTTAATACGGTTTAAAATACATAAAGTGATGGTTAATGTGATGGAAAAATAAGAGAAGGAAGTTTTGAAAGCAATTCAGCCGGCTTGTGTGATCAGGTTGAATTTGTGTAATGAATGACAAGGCAAACAACTAACGTCATCTATATTCGACTTAGATGTAATTTACAAATAAAGAATAAAGTAACAAAACAAAGCATATGTATAATGACCAAGAGGGAGAGGAAAATGAAAAAACTAAAGTGGGTGGCGAACAATGTTCTTGAAGGCATCATATACGAGCGACGTAGGAATTTGCCTGTGTAACATACCTAACCCACCGGTATGGCTCATGCGTAGCAGATTTCTTTGCTATCTGCAAATACTTTACCTGCATTTAGAAAAATTATGAAGTACTTAGCACATTCAAATAAAACTCATTTTTATTCTACAGGAATAACCAACTTCGGTTATGCAATTCTCAACGCACGTAGAGGGCAGAGTATTTCTATGTTCTACTTCTTAGAAAACGATTTTTGGTAGTATATTCAATATAAATAAAATAAAAATTAATATTAGCAGAATTCTTAATTTAACTGGCCCAAAACATTGTGTTTTTCCAACATTGGCTTGATGCTGAGTATTTTATTATTATCAAAAACAGAACTTAGTACCATGTTCAGGATAGCTGAGTAATAGAGATAGACATGGCTGTACAAACAGGGGAACATGACAAAATACAAAACGCGAATCATAATAATGTATCTAAGTATGTTCAATTCAAACAGTTTGAGAGAGATCTCAGAATGAACACCATCAAATCAATCTACATAATGTCTGATAAATAGGAAGCTTTTGCTCAAATCAAAACTAGAAAGAATAAGCAAGTTCACATGGTAACTTTACCTGAAGCCGTGATGCATTATACATTGGTATAGTAAAGGTCACGCTAACAGGTCCAGATTCTTTCGTTAGATTAACTGTCATGAAATATATTTGAATAATTATGACATATTAATCACCCAAACAAAAAAGCAAACTATCCATTTTGAGCATGCATTACAAGGGTAAATACCGTGAGATTCCTGAGCAAAGGTTAGTTTTGCCCGCAGAGTATGCTCAGATCCCCCGACAATCTGTTACGTAGCATTTATAAGTGATCAATTCTCCAGAAAAACGTAATAATCCAAACCATCCAATAAAAAGCTTTCTTTGAAGAATTACAGTCAATGAAACACGAAAAAAATTAGGTTAGAGAAATGACAAGAAGTATGACCTTTTTTAAACTCCATTCGAGCCTCTTGTTTCCTTCCTTAAAATCAGTTGTTTGTCCAACAGCTCCAGGTTCCAGCTCAAAACTAACTCTGCGACAATTTCATTTAACTTACATCAACAACTACAGTGTCGGCCATCGTTTATCCACACAGAAAAATTGGCAAGATAAATAATAGCACCCCATAATACTCGATGACATTAATTGACCTTTATTAACTGCTTTGTTAAATTCTGCCGTATGTAATGCAAAGTCTTCACCTATTAGCAGAGAAATGGTCCTTGACATAATCAAAGCCTTCGATTCAAATCCAATATTGACATAATGGTCCCTTGAATTCCTTTTTCCAACAACTTGTGTTCAGATTTCACACATATAAGCCCTGAATTGTTGGAGACTGAAAACACATGAATGGTTCGATATGTAACATGGTCCGATACACTAAGACCCTACGGTTCTAAAATGTGGACAAGGCACACACCCACCCTACCTTGTGCTGAAATTTAACTTGGCTTAGAAAATGGGGGAAAGAATATATGTAACCTAGTGAGCATGCCAATGATCATAAACAACTAGTCACAAATTATCTGTTATAACTCTAGACTCTAGTCACAAATGATCTGTTATAACTCTAGACTCTAGTCACACACCAAAATTGGCAATTAGATTATTTCAATAATAGATCATATATTTATTATAACAAATTATAATCAAACAATTTTTGATTGGGTAAATTTACTGAAAAACGATTTTAAGGTAATTAATTCCATTTGGATACAACAACAAAAATTAGTTCTATGAGGTAAATTTGTGATAAATATGGTATGCAAAAAAGCTAAAACAGAAAAAGCTTATTTGATAATTTGGGGCAAACAGTTTTAGGAGAACGAAAGCTGTTGGAAAATATATAAGCTTAAAATATATAGAGGCATGAGAAAACAGCTTTTTTTTCAAAGAAAAATCTGTAAACTTCAGCATCTATCCCAAACACTATTTTTTAAACAACTTACTTTTCAAATTTCCCTTCAGTATAACCTGTGCTCAAACATCCCTATTGCCCCCAAGGGGATAAAAAAAATTGTTTGTAATTAATTAAACATTATAATTTGTTCCCTCTCTATATTTTTCATAAAACCAGTTGACAATCCTCTCCAGAGTTCAGTAAACTGAGGCTGTCCAAAACCTATTAGGGGGATAATTCAGTAAAAATACTAAATGCATCAAATGTCAGTTTCCAGTTAACTAAAAGTCACTTTCAAGGATAATATCCCATTTATTAAACGAAATTGAGAAATTTAGAATAATACCTGGAGGTATATTTCGGTAGTGGCATCTGCAATTTGATAGTATTTGCTGTTACACTTGAAGCAAACTCGGCACTTATTTTAAGAATTACTTCTGCCTGCAATAGCAATTTCAAAAGTGTTATTTCTGCTAGTGACTTCAAGCGAAAGAGGAATACACACACACATGCAGAAACATACATAACACAGAGAAAACTACAGAATAACTATTGAAAAGTAGGAATCACCTTAAGCGATCCTGCCTCTTCAATCAGAGCATTAATACGAAAAGGAGGCCTAAATTCCTGTGTCATACGGTAGTTCATGACTGGAAACTCACCATCTGGTGGGATCTAAAATTGGCAGTGTACCATTAAAATAAATTTTCAAAAGTAAACAAGTCAATAAAATACCTCTATATTCTGAATGAAAAAGTTCAAGACTACTTTGGTACTCACCAGGGATAGAGTTCTATCAATATCAAAACTATCTAGACGAACAGATTCATGGAAATTACAATCATCTAATACAACTGTTCCTGAGCCAGATGAGCTCCTATAACCTGCTCTAGAAACATTTCGACATAAGTATAATATAATTATAAATCTTGGAAAAACTACTGGAAACAATAATTGAATGACTGAAAGTTACCGTAAGCTGCTCCCAGACTTCTTCCAATGGAGAGATCATCATTAAGTGCTAATCGAATTTCAGGATTGCCAGAAAGATAGCTCTTCATTTGTATGGTGCCATCAATCTCAGAAGTCAGAATGTATCCCTGGCCAAATTACATTAAAAATACTGAGAATGATGAACACATGCCACAAGGGAATCATTTGAATAGAAAATTTCATTTAAAATTGTAAGTGTCGGGAGAACCAAGTTTTAGCTAATTTTTGGAATGGAAAATCTTTGGAAGGATAATTCATACAGTCCTGTCTTTTCTTTTTCAGTTATTTCTTGTTTCTCAGTCCTTTCTCTTGGAAAACTCAGACTTCATTTTTCTTGGTTGAATGTAATTAATTATCCACCATCTAATTCGCTATTTTTCACAGGGCTTGTATTGGTCTTCTCCTCAAAATGTGATCCTTCTACTTTCTTTATAAAATCTCCATCCCTAATCTTTTTTCTTGTATGTACATTAATCCACCACAATGTTTTCATTTTGCAACACTTCAATTAATCTCTTGTAGGAACTTTACTGGTATCATAAAAGCACTGGTTCACAATAATGCAAACATTTCAACCAAAATTGACTATTTATGTTTCATCAGACAAGGTAAGTTTTTCCCCTGTTCATTTGATAAGTAGAATTTCTAATTGGAATGGATGGCTCATTACTTAGATTAAATTAGTTTTAGACACTGGAGAGTCAAGAGTAAATCCATGCTCGAAAGAAATCATAATTACGTTTTGTAAATAGCATCCTGAAACCATAAGCAAAGCGACTATACCCATGATACATGATGGACGATGTAACAATGGAACAATGTAATGAAATTCATCATTTAATATTTTAAGACGTATTTACTAACACTGGAGCTAAAAGTGATGCTGATTTTCTCAATTATATCTACAAAAATCTCTTCCCTCCTTCTACCCCCAGGCTCTGTAGCAACAACAGATTTTGTGACAGCTATCCCTGGCATTCTTTTTGTCCCTTGCTGCATGCAACCAAAATTAAGAAATAATGATATCATAAATAAGTGCTAGCAATAATAACAGAAAAACAAAGTAACTGCCCAGATATAGAACATAGTAAACATCATACCGTAAAAATCGAACCAGGTCCAAGAGGTGATAGACGTGCAGCATCAACTACAAGTGGCTCATTGAAAACATAGGCTTTCAACATCTCAGTAGATGTTGTTTGAACATAACCAAAATCCTTCAAAAACATCAATGGGTCACTCATAAGTACGACTTTTGGAAACATGCCTAATTAACTATGATTATCAGGCCTAAGCAGGATTAAAACTTACAAGAAAATTGCAAATAGGCTCTTTCAGTAATTTTTTTTTAAAGATAAACAGTATAACATCCACCCAAAATTTTAGAGGTTTGTAATTTCTGTCATACATTACCAGAAAAATATTGTAAACATATCTGTCAGATCTATCAGAGGCTACTTTCATTAACTGTTAAAAAATACTTATATTTGTATCAAGAATCAACTATGAATAAAATGAGCCTCAAGTATGAATATTAGATTTAAAAAAGGAAGCCAGCATGGAAAAAGTGATAATATAATTCAACGAAGCATTAAAGTTAAGAAAACAAAGGTCTTTCAAAGGCATAATGAACCAAATACAGCTAGGGGGGAAGCTTACAATAACTTCATCAAGTAACTCGTACACAAGCACAAAGTTTTTTCGTAGCGAGTCTTCATTGAGAATCCCAAGGTAATCTTTAATAACACGAGCAATTCTTTGCAAAAGCTCCAAGACTAAAGAGGGTGATACATTAACCCTTGTAGTTGCAACAAACAATAACCCAACAACTTTCACATGAAAGTAATTTACACCGTCAACATTCTGTCAAAGAACAAAATAACACAAAGGAAATCAGCATATACAACCAAAGAGTAGAAAATTACACAAAGTGAACACAAACTTACAGCTTCAATACAAACAATGTCATGAGATCTAAACAATGTGTTAATTTGAGTAAATTAAACATTATATTACTATCAAAACCAGAAGTGGATGACATTGACAACAACAGATATCAACATTGGCATATGGATATAGCATTTCTGCATATGATATATAAAATGAAGGCAGGACACAACAATAGTTACTATTAGCATAAATGGTTATTCATCCACCACAAACCAACAGACAGGATCTGTCTTCATCCCCTCCCCAATCTAAACATTCTAACCTTTTCAATATTATAATGTAAAGCAAAATTTTAGACTGTGGGTATTCTAAGGTGGTTGATGTCCCGTAAAAGTAACAACAACATTATAAGATACAGAGAAAACTGGTTTAGGAGAGAAAAAAAAGGAGATAATGCCCTTATTAAATATTAATAACGTTACATACTCTCTCTCAAGCTTAAAGCACGTTATAATATGCTCTGCCTGATTCAGAAAGATAATACCTACAAAGACAGGTGGTGCCTCCTGCAGGTCCCCATCTTCCCAAAACTTTACTTTGCGGAAAAATATCTCTGCACTTCCCTTCTGGACTTCCCCACGATCTGAAATCAAGAAAACAAAGCAATGGTCAATGAGAGTCTGACGGTAAACTTTTCAACCATTGGGATAGGATAAAATCTTATTCAATATAATAAGTTTCCAGAGATAATGATGTTCACTTCACTTTCATTCCATCCATCCATCCTTATTATGAAAACTTGCAGATTACAGGCAGCCGAATGTTCGCACTCCATTCGTCTATTTGCTTGACCTAGGAAATCTAAAATTTTAACGCAGCTACTTAAAACAGGGAAAATACAACGAGGAAACTACTGAAACAGGGACATGTTAAAGAACATGAGCACCGACTAGATTCTGAACTATGGTTTGAGAAACTCCATTTCTAGCAATAGCAGAATTAGTCCCAATTTTATAAACTTAAAGTGAATGCAAGGAGCATATTTTTAACAGAAAAACATCAGTTTCCAATACAGATCTCACCAATTCTCCGTTCAAATGTTAGCTTTCTCTTGAAATGCATTTCCACTAACAATTTCCATATCCTAACGAATGAAGATACATTCCAACATGTTTTAGCTCGTGCAACAAAATTGATTGGAGCAAATATCTCATCGAAATATCAGTCTCACATATTTTAAAAAGCAATTAGCCACACAAAATTCGTGCTTCTAGAATTGGCCAGGAGAGTAATAAGTAATTAGCTCGCGATCAAGAGTGTATCGGATAAGTAAGATCTGGGAGCGTTAATTTGAATTAGCCATTATAGAGTAAGAAATAATCATGCTACAGATCAGTAAGCTAAACTAAAACGCTCTAACTGAACAAAAATCCATCAAAGCATTGGATGACACACACAGCACCAGATCCAAAAACAAGGAAAACAAAAATTGCAAAGCAAAAAGGTGATTCAGAGAGGGAACTAACAGTCGCGGAAAACGATGTTATCACCACGTTGTGACAGAACGAAGAACTGCGAGATCATGGTTCCGCTGGATGCACGCACCTCTTACTGCTGCACCTTTTGGAAATGGCTGGTATTGGTTTCTAAGCACCTCCTAGTTGCAATTAGCGGCTGCATATGTTTTTTCTTCTAATTTTAAATACAAATCAATCAAATAATTTTGAAAATAATTTATTTTATTATTATTATTATTATTATTATTATTATTATTATTATTATTATTATTATTATTATTATTATTATTCATTCTTATTTTATTTCTTTTAATTTGTATCATGTGAGATATCTTAAATTTAAATATTATTATTTTATATTTCAAGCAAATTTATATAAAGAAAGATGATTAAAAGCTAAGTAATTTTGATTTAAAAAGCTTGAATAAAAAGAAATTATTTCATATCTATTATTATTTTTATATTTTTAATTATACTTTTATATTTATTTGAATTATGTAAATAAATTATTGGTAAGGATAATGTATTATATATCTTAATAATCATCAAATTTTATGATCTTTTGAAATAATATGTTTCATATTAAGTTAATTAATATAAAATGATTTGTAAGTTTCCTTGTGATAAGTTAACAACATGTCTTACACAATGTACTTTTAGATAGTTATAATTTGGTATTGTACAAGAATTGGACCAATTAGATCTCAATATATTGGACTAAAAATATCTCAAGAAATATTAGGCAAAGAGTACTTTAACCCGGCTCATCTCATGATAATTAATGTATATGAACAAAGAGTTGGTAGACGAGAGCATCCTAGTCTAAGATGGAGAACATCGTCTTGGCCTAAGATCACAATAGGTAGCATTTAAGACGTTACGACAATTACAACAAAGCATTCATAAATATTTAACAAGGAATTTAAACGCTCTTGAAAGCCATAAATGAGAATCACGTATATAAAGGTGTCTAGAACACAAGTAAAGAGTATCTTAACTTTCACATTATCACTAAAATTACCATATACCTTTTGTTCATGACCTTGACTTGAGCGTTAGAGTACAAACAAGTACCCCATTTCCCTACTCTTGTAAGGGGCGTGTTGAACAATGGCTGATCATTGTAGGGGTTGGGAGGGGCCATCCCCGCACCAATGATTTGTGATTTTTTTTTCAAATTATATATATTTTTGAATTTTTAAATAAATTATAAATAGTATATTTTATAAATAGATGAAAATTAAATTGTTTGTCTTTCTATTTCTTCTATAAAACACAACAATTAATGTTAATAGATAATAAAACATAAAATTATATATATATATATATAAAGGATAAAAATATTTAAGTTTAATTAATCTTTTGGTCACTATTTTCATAAAAAAATGTCAAGTTGGTCCTCAACTATTTTTTAGTTTCAATTTAATCATTTTCTTTAGATTTATTGTAGCAGATCAAAGATTTTCATCAAGATTGACAGTAGGATTATGTTAATTACACCAACAAAACAAACCATCTTTATTTACGACTTCAATTTTAATGAAGAAGCATTATCCATTTCAAAAAATTTAATGAAAATAACAAAATTGCCTCAGGTTTTTCAGAATTCAGAACCAAATTGACACTAAAACAATGGAAGGACCAACTTATCATTTTTTAACGAAAACAATAAACAAAAGAGTAATTAAATCAAATATTTATTAAGATATTTTTATTTCCTTTCTCGTTGTCTTGTTCGTTTTACATAGATTGTATCCATCTCTTACTCTCATATATATATATATATATATATATATATATTTTTTTTTGTTTTTGAAGAAAAAAGGTAGTTAGATATATAAACTCATTATTTTTTCTCTCATTTATCATTTGTCCTATTTCTTTTTGAAGAAAAAAAAGTAACTCTCATTTATCTTACTTGATAATGAAATATTAATTTAATAGTTAATATTTTTTTATCTTATCATTTTTTTATGAATATAGAAGAAAAAATAATGTATCACATGTTTTTTCATAACCGATCTTTAATTTTGAATTAAGTATAATATATTTTTCCTTTAATAATTATGTCTCTCAATTTTTATTAAATTATTATAAATTATTTTTAATATTATTTAAAAAAAAGGTATGTTGATGAAGAATAAAAGAATAGATTCATTATTTAAAAGTGATAAAAGTGGAGCTATTTAGGAAGATAGAAACAAGATAGATTATACTTCTTCACAATATTATACTAATGATCAAATTGTTCAGTTAAACTATTTTTTGAAACCTTATACTAATGATCCAACCATCTAATGATCAAAGAATTATAAAATTTTGGTCTCTCTAAAACTTTTGGTTAAGATCCGCCACTGGTGTTGCAGACACTTCATATCTACAAGTAGTGAGCATATTAGCATGAGTGATCATGATCTTCTAGGACAATTCAGCTCCATACACGAACTAGTATAATGTGGGATCAAAGATAAAAACTATGATAGAGTCTAATAAAATACTTATTAAGTATTTAATATCTAAATAGTTCATAATAATGTTGTGAAGAATCAATATTAAATAGTGAGTATATTTATATTATGTGGATTGAAAAAATATTCATATCCTCAAGAAAAATAATTATAATTGTACCAATTTTTTAATGAAAAATACTTGTATTGTACCTAGGTCGCCAATATCGATATGGTTAACTATCCAGTTCAAGCTGGGAACATATAACCTTCGACATGACCTATCCCGCCAAAGGTTGGGGGATTGATGTACTATACCTAGGCGGTCATGATCGATATGGCTAACTACCCGGTCCGAACCGCCTACGACTAGTCCTATCATAAAAAGAATAGATGATTAGTTAACTGAACAAGATAACAACACACATAACGGCTAAGGTTGTCTACTCCAAATAATGACGTATAAGTAAAAGCCGCCAACCCTAAATTTAGGAAATTACAGCAGGGCTTTTAGTGTCATATCACAAGCATGGGACTTGGGCTTGGCCCAAGCTCAATCGAAGCCTGAACATTGGCCTAACACAATAAAGAGGGGCCCAACCTATAAAGGAGGTAAAACATAGTTAATATCTCTATAAGTACATGTGGACACTCAACAAATTAAAGGTACACTTTCATTAATTCAATAATTTGTTATTTGACCTTTTAGAGCCTTTGTTGACTTGATCGTCAAAGTCCTTTCCACAAGTAACCCCCTAAGGGTCCAATCTGCCAATATTAGAAGAAGACGCATCCAAATCGAGGAGTAACTAGTCCGAAAAGTCAGTGATTGGGGTAAAATATGATTTTTGTTCCCTGATATTCTATTATTGTTTATGCAGAAACAATACTTAAACATTGTCAAGCTACTTTAGGTAGTTTCATATTTGATTCCTATTGAGATATTTTAGGAAATTCATAATATTATTCTTATTAATTATAGTTATGCATTTATTTGGTTTAAATTATATTTTTTTATTTCTAAAATTGTCTGATAGGATTCTAAAAATGTTCGAAAGGATTTATGTAGATATATTCGATGTGTATATTGAGAAAAGTAAGAGAAAAAATCTCTCTTCAAAACTTAAGATGATATCAAAGCTCTTGATCCTTGGGAGCCTATCTAATTGTGTGGTTTAATTGTAGCCTTCAATGCTGCATAAACCTTGAAATGCAACCTTCATTGTTGCATAAACTTCAGACGCAACCTTCATTTTGTGTAAACCCTAAAATGAAACTTTCATTACAACCTTCATTACTCAGCAAATCCTAAAACATATTCTTCATTATTGTGCAAACCTTAAAACACAACATTATTTGTTGTGCTTCTTTAGTCTCTATTGCATTGCCATTTTACAACTTCTATTATTGCACTATATTTTGTATCTAGATTCATTTTGCATCCAGGTTCATTATGTGTCCAGATTCATTCTTCCCTCTTTGTGCCTTAATTGAACATATTTGTAATGGCTGAAATGGAAAATGGAAATAAGCTATACAATGCAAGAGAATTGCTCATTAAGACCTATTGGTTGAATGAGAAAATTATCTCAAGTGATCACAACTCATTAAGACCATTTTGAAAGTGAAAGGAAATTTTAGTCATTTAATTGATGATGTCCTTGTGGAAGATGATCCTAAACTTAAGTCATGGGATGAAGAGGACTTTGTGATCATGACATGGTTACAAAATCCAATGGTTCCATACTACCTTCATTGTTGAGCAAACCGTAAAGCGCAACCTTCATTGTTGTGCAAACCCAAAAACATAACATTCCTTGTTGTGCTTCTTTAGCCTTTATTTCAGTCTTCATTGCTATATGGCAACCTCTATTACTACACTATATTTTGTGTCCAAATTCATTTTGCATTCAAATTCATTTTGTGTTCAAATTCATTTTACATTGAGGTTCATTATGTGTCTAGATTCGTTATTCCCTCTTTGTGCCTTAATTGCACATATTTGTAATGGTTGAAATGGAAAATGGAGAAAATCCCTCTAAAGCAAGAGAATTGCATAATGCTCATTCAACCTAGGAAAAAATATCTCAAGTGGTCACAACTCATTAAGACCATTTTGAAAGGAAAAGGAAGTATTAGTCATTTAATTGATGATGCCCTTGTGGAAGATGATCCTAAATTCAAGTCATAGGATGAAGAAGACTCCATGATCATGGCATGGTTATGGAATCCAATGGTTACAAAAATTAGTGACACATGTATGTTCCTCAAGTAAGCAAAAGCAGCAATATCCAAGTTCGAAATGGAAAACACATACTCATTAGCTTAAGGGGGACTCTCAATATATTTTAGGAAGTTTCAGATTTGATTATTGTTGAGATATTTTAAGAAATTTTTTGAATTATTTTTATTAATTATAACTATGTATTTATTGGGTTCAAATTCTATATATTTTATTTTTATTTCTAAAATTGTTTAGTTGGATTCCAGTGATTGTGCAGAAGGATTATGTATTCAATGTACACAATCAGAAAAGTAAGAGAGAAATAACTCTCTTCAAAATTTGAGAAACACCTATATCACTTCTTAAGTAACATTGACATTCATAATTGATCTATAGGAGTTGGACATAGATCCATATGTTTGATAGTGTGAAATTCAATTATAATTCAAGTCATAAAATCCAATTATTTTTTAATTATAGACTAAGTTTATTAAGATTGATAAAACTAACAAAGACATCTATCCTTTCTTTGTTTTCTTTTCATATTATTCTCTTTCTTTGTTTTCTTTTCATATTATTCTCTTCAAAATTGAGAAACACCTATATTACTTTTTAAGTAACTTTGATGTTCATAATTGATCTAGAGAAGTTGGATATAGACTCATGGTTGATAATGTGAGATTCAGTTATAGTTAAAATTATAAAAAACAATTATTTTTTTAATTATAAATTAAGTTTATTAAGATGGATAAGATTTACAAAACATCAATCCTTTTTATGTTTTCTTTTTATAATTGTTTAAGATACATGTAGAAAAAGATGAACATATTCAATAAAAATTGCTTCAAATATTTTCGCTTAGATATTGATTATTGGATGACTTGTAATATTCTTAGATAATATTCCTATATTGCAATATTGAGCTCTTATTTATTGACTATATTACATATATAATATACATATATATATATATATATATATATATATATATATATATATATATTTTTTTTTTTTTTGTTATATATTTTGACTAATTCTAAAATATAAAATTTTAACATAGATTTGTTATGATCAATACTTTTTATGAGAAATCTCCACACTAATAGAAATATCTTTTTAATGTGGGAGATGTTTTACGTTTTAACGTTCTATGCATGACAATAGATGAAGTATATTTTCAATCGTATTTAATTTAACTCTTTGCAGAAAATAATGTTATGCATCAAGATTAAATTAAAATTAGAACTATAAGAATTAAACAAAAATAAAATATCATCAAGTCTTTTTTATAAAATTATAACTATTTTATTCTAGCTAAACTGTTTTTAACCTCTAAATAATGTTTTAAAAAGAAAACTGATATCAGAACCCATTTGACATTCAACTATAAAATTGCTTTATTAATGGTAATGAAACTGAAAAACAAGATTTAGAAGAAGAGAAACACTGGTATAGATAGAGTGACTTTTTCTTCTGATTTGTACATGAGAAAGCTGGCACTGCATTAAGCATCAATCATCTAATGTTTTTTATTCATTTTCTAGCAACATATGATTTATTGAGTTGTATAATGTAAAGTGCAATTGAATTTGACTTCACCCTCATGAATGATATGTTTCAAGCTTCTTGGTATAGCAAAGTCAGCACCAGAAATCTTGTTCTTTAACAACATAACTGCTCCCTTCTTCTTTAACATTGCATCTTTCAAAATCAAGGGTCCATTTCTCAAAAGAGCAATTGTTGAAATTATAGTATCCTCCATGAAGAGAAAGCAACTCTCTTCTCACTCTATCTTCTATCCAAGGATAACTCAGCAAGTTCAGTAATGATTGGTTAATAGATTCCTGCAAAAAGTTGAGGGCACTTCACTTTAAATAGACTTTGGAATAACTTATTTGGTGACACAGCTATTTCAAGTATAAGCAATTGTGTTTCAGCTAATTGAAGTTTCTGTAACTTCACAGAATTTGGCTAAGCATAATGCAGTATATGATGGATACCTTCTCACAGAATCTGCATTGCTGATCAAAGCTAAGATGTGCTGTGGCTGCTGTTGTCTTCAGTTTGGCAAGTTCTCCATTGGCAACCCACTTGTGTACGAAGTTTCTTGGAATGGATGAACACGAATGAGAATTAGAGATATAAAAAGAACTAGTTTAATGGTCAAGTAAAAATTTAGTAGTTGTTAGAGATAGATACCTTGATTTTGTATCATCCTGCATATTCATCAAAGTTTCAATTCCAGCACAGCTACTATGACCAATGACTAATATATTCTCAACCTAAAAATTTCAGCAACCATTATGAATTACTCAGTTATTTAGGCTATGAACTTCCACCACAAAGGGACATTCCTTAATCAAACTCTCAATTTTAGACAGCATGTTCTGAAATTCTTGTCTTAGGAATTCTGGCACAGCATGTATGATTGATTATTACAAAGACAACAGCATTATAAATAAATGCAAACCTGAAGAGTAGTTACTGCAAACTGAAGTGCAGCATTACATTCTGATGGTCCACTCTGTCCTCCAACATAAGAAAACATAGAAAATGATGAGAGGAAAATAGAAATTAACATTGGTTTGAAGCTCCCATTACTTAATTAGGCAAGAAAAAAAAGGTAGCAATTATGGTAATACCTTCATGGGAGGTACAAGATTGGCAATGTTACGTATCATAAAGGCATCTCCAGGTTGGAATCCTAATATGTTAGAGGGGCATACCCTAGAGTCTGCACAAGCAATTACCATAAACTGTATTTGGATTTATCAGTTAAGACCAGCATACCCAATAAATTAAGCTAAAATGAACAACTCAGACATTTGTTATCACCTTTGGAGATTGAGCTTCAGCAAGAGCTTGAAAATGCTCCAACTCTTTACTGTCTAGAAGAAATATAGCTTATAAGAAACTATACCAACAAGAGACAATTTTTTGTGAACATGAAATAAATCTAAATTCCGACACTTACATGTATTTCTGGTTCTTGAAACTCATAAACCTCTGTTTCATTAAACCAAACAAATTCTGATAGTCATCAGTTTCAGACATATTCCCTTTATCAAGACCTTTGTTTTCTCCATCGAGTCTGACACAATAACCAGGATCCTCTGTTTGTTTCTCCCTAAAGTTAATGAAGAAAAATGATACAGTTGAAGTCACATGTTACTTCCCACACAAATAATTGAGCCAAACCCACAATTTGCCACAGATTGGTCAAAGAAAAGTTTATATAAAAAGGTTCAGCAAAATTCATGAAGGCAATATCACAAACACCACGCCAACTTACTCGATCGAAGGCAATGATGCTGCTGTACGGCAACGATCCATCTGAATCCAATCCATCTAAAAACCCAACAGGGAAAAACAGCAAAATCAGAAACAAACAAACAAACATCTGAGAAAAAACTACGATGAAGTAACTTTTGATCAACAGCATCAAACAGCTAAAAAGGTAACTTGTTGATGATGGAAAAACTCACAAATTTTGGCCAAGGCCTTGTTAAGGAGGAGGTGGGTGGACCCGAAAAGCGTGAGAACCACCATGATTCATAGACGTGTGAAGCCACTAAAGGTGAATTTGCAGAGAGAAGTGAACTTATTCTGGACCCTGCAATGCATCAGCAATTAAACTGCATTCTGAACTTAATCACACGAAAGAATTATAACAAGAAAATTTGTGGAGAAGGCAATGGAAAATTGGTACTCACTAATTGGCCAAACCATCTCTTGATTCTCTTCTCTGCAACAAATGGTGGTGATCACAAAATGCAAACTCCTTTGATGCACAGTGGTTGTTAATGGGAAAAACGATGAGGATATAGTGATAGGATGACATGGAAAACACTGAATTAAAGAGACTTGTCCTCTGTGGTTACACGTGCCATGAAGTTATCCCATTTTGTTGGACTTCCCATCAGCCAGACATTATCTACGTTATGCTATGTCCATTATTGTCTCTTCGCTCTCTTTCATAGTTGGCAACGCTATCTTCCTTATCCTCGTGTCAATCTTTCTTTCGATTAAGAAAATGTTGTTCAGAAAATTATATAATAGAGACGGAAAAGTCAAGTTGTTACGTGACCAACTTCAGTTTATTTTTTCTATTATACATATATATTCTAGTTATAAAATTGTAATTAATATAGGTGTTTTCTATGTTATGGAAGGGATTATATATATATATATATATATATATATATATATATATATATATATATATATATATATAT
>Ga0099822_1003995_pt1 | contig 19081 bp, 12 predicted proteins | sample CowpeawhiteBW_FD_76839 | JGI IMG/M metagenome (GOLD analysis project Ga0099822, IMG submission 76839) | Root nodule microbial communities of legume samples collected from California USA - Cow pea white BW | ecosystem: Host-associated > Plants > Roots > Nodule | place: USA: California | collected...
TAAAAAAAAAATAAATTTTTTTTTTTTTTTTTTAAAGACCACAAATAAAAAAAAAATAATTAAAAAAAAAAAACTTCCCCCCCCCCCAAAAAAAAAAAAAAAAAAAGAAGTTTTGAAGTAATCATTGAAGACCTGCCACAACAACCAAACTTGTAAGATTTCGTTTATGTAATTTGAAAGTTGTGAGGCATGTAAGACATGATGACTAATATGATACTTCATTTAATTAATTTTTTTTTTTCATGTATAGGTTTGATTGTGGTATTATGTTCCTCAAGTATCTTGAGCTTAGAGAGCCTTTGAACAAATACGATGGCAAAAGTATGCTCGTTTACACATGCGTAAGAGCATTCTGCATAGTCCAAATTATTTATTTGTTGTAGTGATGTGATAATTACAATTCAATGTACTAAGATGTTCATTTATGATGACAGGAAGAGCCGCAACAATTTAGACAAGATTACATATGTGATTGGGTGTTGGATCCAGAAAATATTCATTGGCACAAGGTTCTTTATGCAATTCAGTTGAACACTTTTGAATTCCTAACACTAGATTGATGAATTTTTAACATGATTTGGTGTAAAGGACAAGTTGTTTATGATTTTTTTACATGACTTAAAGGATAAGCCATGCCATGTAAATGAATTTTATTCTAAATAGTTATTCTATAATGCATTCATTACTGTTGTGCCAACTTTGACGCTAGAAACAAAATATTAACAGGTTTTGATGGTTGAATTATTGTTTCCAATATATGTTCAAACCTGTGAGCGAATAAGTGTTAAACTGTATTTTAGGTTTTATAAAGTTGTTACAGTAAAATGTTTGATTATTGCTTTTTTCAGTGGAAAGTTGGACAGGTTGGTGAGTCCAAGGCCTTTCAATTCACAAATACGAATTTATTAAGTGAACCTTGTAAAATATCTGCGAACCTGGCTTTAAAGAAGTGCAAATTTAGGATATGCATTGTTCACTACTTGACCAGATTTTAAATAAAGTTTTCATAATTTTTTCACCCCCTTTTATTGTTAATTTATGACAATAATTACTTAGTAAAGGTAATAAAGAGTTTTGAATATGATAAAGACATAGTAATTAATAAAGTGAATTATATGCAAACTTAGGGGTAAATATGTGCAAACCCACTCAAAGAGGATTACATTATATAAATTAAATAAAATATTTTGGTGGTTAGTTCATTTAGTTGACCTCATTAGTGAATAGGAAGGAAATAACCTTTTCAATACTGAGAAGTACAAGTAAGGTGTATCGTCCCAAACTTTTGCGATTGTGAAACTCACGACATGCGTTATGCAAACCCACGTTACATGTTTTGAACAAAACCTTTACCCTGCTTCAGTTTCATCACAATTAACACTTGCAAGACTCTGCTTCGTGCCATTATTAATATTTATAATTTAGGAATTATATGACCTTAATGCAAGTAGTGATAATTTTTGCAGGAAATACTAAATTTGTGTTATATAATCGTAATTTGGAGTGTCCAATTTATTTGCTAACTCGTGGCTTCATAAGGGCTAATATATGTTAGTTGTTTTTCACAGATATACATATTGGTAGGAGGCCTTAAATATTGTGAACATCCTTCAAAACATGGAATTGGGGACTCCAAGCTTCTCCTTGTATGAATATATAGAACTCATTTCAACCCCTGCCTATGTTTCTCTTCATCCCATCTTTAAGTGCAAAGCAATGACTTGCGTTCTGCTAACCCACATTCCATGTTTTGAATAAAAGTTTGCCCTGCTTCAGTTTCATCATAGGTAAGACTTTCAAGACTCTACTTCGTGCCATGAATAATATTTATAATTTAGGAATTATGTAACCTTAATGCAAGTAGTGATAATTTTTTGCAGGAAATACTAAATTTGTGTTATATATGTAAGAACCGAGGAATTTAACTAATTAAACAAATAATTATTTAATAAATGCAGATAGTAGGAGCCTTTATGACATTTAATGTTAACTTTTATGACGTGGAGTAGTATAATCAACTGGTTGAGAGTACTTAGTTGTGTTGAAAAGACTTGGGTTTGAGTTCTATGTATGCCAAATTGTGTGATTATTTTGATGATACGCTCGAGCATGATAAGTGATTATAAATTCCTAGATTTATAGAAATTATCATGAACACGAATTAGCTTGGTGGTTGGGCATTCGCTTGGTAATTTCATGGTAGTGAGTTCAGATCTTGACTAGATAAAAACTTTAACAATTTTTTTATGCTCGTTGAGAACAAATTTGGGGAAATGAAGAGCTGGTGATAGGTTCCACGAATTTGGACATAAACCAAGGGCTTAATTAGAATTTATTTGATATTAAGGATCAATTAAGGTATTAATTTGAACTTTATTATGTTTTAATTTACTTAATTTTGTTTAGGGCTGGTAAAGTGAGGAAAACCAACTACTAAACTACACTGAAACATTGCATTGAGAGTGATTTGAAGGGTTAGAGTGTGGGAGACGAAGGGAGGAAAATTGAGATCAAGGTGAAAGCTAGAACATTTTGAGGAGCGGGGAGTCAAGGTTAGGGGGGCTACATTTCGAGTTTTGTATTTTATTGTATGATTTTTGGTTGTATAGACTGCATGTGATCTTTAAAATCAGTCAAATGTGCGTGAATTCTTCGTGTTTTTGGAAATTTCCAGAAACCACTCGGCGATGTTGAATGTCCGTCAGGTGATGCTTGCTCCAAAACCCAATTTTGGGTTTTTATCTATGAACCGCCTAGCGATTGTGTGTTGTCCGCCAAGCGATGCAAATTGTCCTGTCCAGTTTCTTCTGTTTTTCTTTTTGGTTTCAATGGTGTCGAGATGTTATATGTATTACTATATGTAATTAATGTTTGACTCAATGATTTAATGGTTGAGGTTGCTTATTTGAGGATAAACGCAAGAATCTTTGCATGATTGGGGAATTAGGGTTCATGTTGTGAGTCGAGAATGATGAAATATGTTTCTAGTTATGATTGATGTAATGTTTCCATGAGAATGATATTGAATCAGACTAGCATGAAAATTATAATTTGACTGACTGTTAGAAATAAGTTAAAATGCATGTTGAATTGATAAATTGGAAATTTAAGGGTGCGCACTAGTGTAGGAAAAATCTGGACAGAACCCAAAATTTGCATGCACCGCCTGGCGGTACAGGGACTGCCGCCAGGCGACATATCAGGTACAAGTAGACACATCTATTTTCTTCGCGTTGGTTTTTAGGTGTGGTTATCTGGAAATTTCATATGTATGTAATTAAATTAAGCATGTGTATGAATGTGGCATAATTCGGACTAAAAGAGGTCAAAGGAGGTGTAATTATGAAATCTGATGTGGTACAGTGGTTGCTTTTGGAGGCTTTGCTTGTATATAATGGTCTGTAATTCAGGGCGGTATGTTAACTTGCTAACAAAGTGTATGTGTGTGTGTGTGTGTGTGAATTACATTAATAATTGAATATGGTTTGGACCCAACTTTGAATTTCATGAATGGGTTAAATTGTGATCTAGTCATAGGATTATGACTGGATAATCGTAATTGTGCTATGTTTTTGTGTGTTGTGTGATTGAGGTCCATTAGGAGTTGTTTAAAATGTCAAAAACCAGTAGCATCGCGCTACTGGTATGGCGCCTAGCGATGTAGGACGAGCCGCTAGGAGATAAAGACTCCAAACAATGGTAGGGGCCACGAGATTCGTGTGGTGCCTAGCAACAAGGGGCATTGGGAGGCGCTGTTGCCTAGCGATGCAGGGAGATCGCCAAGCGATCTGGTACCAAGTTTCGTATAGCTATGCGAGTGGTGTGCCAAGCAATTTAAGGTGTAGAGTTCGAACGCGAGGAGGATTTCTACACAACTTTGGATGGAGGTCATGATGCGATGCTTGGCTGGGGCCCCAATTACGAGTGCAACATGTATTGGGGTAACACGTGGTCACTTGAGGTTGTACATTGGTAGTTTTAGAAGTTCAGTGGAGTGTGCGAGATCGTGACTCGTATGGATGGGTTCCAGAAGATTGCCCTCTTCAGTATAACTGGTTGAGTTTGGTAGTCTTGGGACAAATACGGACTGTGGTTCGTATTGGAGAACTCCACTTGGTGTTGCAGATCGTGGTCGTGGCAATTTATTCTTGCATGTTGACTATTAGGTGGTGACCTGTAGTCGGAGGACGCCTGTACTCGGAGGGCCGAGTAGACAGTCGTGGCAGCAAAGATCGGTCAGTGTACTCATCAATTGGTGTAGAATCAAGAGGCGTCCAACATAATGTTTGGAAGTTGAAGATTTAGGATTGAGGAGTTAACACGAGTCATAATTTCGAAATGCTTTATTATTTCATGTTGTAATTGTTTTATCATTTTGAGCTCACCCTATCTCTGTGTGTTTGGCGATGATCATGTAATTTGTTACATGAGAGCAGATGTTGATGCAGGTGAGCATGTGGATGTTTAGCGTCGGAGTGAGACCAGCTATAGCAGTTTTTATACAAGTTTTCTTCACGGATTTTGTTGACTTTTTTATAATGGATATTATAAACAATTTATAATTGTAATAATTTGAACGCCGTGGTTTTCATTTAAATTCACGCGTTCAAATAGATTTAAAAATTTCACGCATTCTTGGGAAAGTATTTAATAATAAATGCAGTTTATTGTTATATTTCTTATTTTAATTTTATATAAGTAATTTTTGGCTAGGACGTTACAATATACTCATAATTTAGAGTGTCCAGTTTATTTGCTAACTCGTGCCTTGATAAGTGTTAATTTGTATTACTTGGTTTTCACATATATATACATATTTGTATGATGCCTTAAATATTGTTAATTTCCTTCAGACCATGGAATTAGGGACTCCAAGCTTCTCCTTGTAGGAATATATGGAACTCATTTGAACCCATGCTTATGTTTCTCTTCATCCCATCTTTAAGTGCAAATCCATGACTTACGTACTGCAAACTCAGGTTATATGTTTTTCACACCTCCCATATTACCAAATACATACCTAAATTAAGGGTCAGTGATGTCATACATTGAACACAAGTTAATTAGCACAATCCACAAAATCTCTTCCAGAAGTTCAAATTTCATCTAACCTAAGTAAACTTAAACGTGAGTTTAGATGCAAATCCAAAAGCATGATATATAACAGGTCATATTTGTAATGCCCATATGGTTGTGACTTTTATGATTGCCCTGACCGAGTGTTCTTAAATTTCTTGAATGGATCAACGAGACATTTAATCATGTCATGAACGCTATTGTAGGTCAATTGCTCATCATCACTATTATCCTCTACAGTATTTAGAAGGATGTCGTCCAGGTGCTCCACATTTGCATCCACATTCTTTTCCAGAATTGTATGCTCATTAATGTGTACATCGTTGTCCATATTTACTTCCACATTGGGGTTAAAATTGATTTGAACACAGTCTTTGACATGTTCCTTTTGTCCCTCCATAATATATGAAGCTATTACCTCTTTAATTGTTGGACTACTAATGTCATGTTTGAAGACCTATGCATTTCATGATAAGTTATGAAATTAAATATCTATTATGATCGAACACCAAATTAATGAATAAATTATTGAATATTAGACCTTAACAATAATCCTTGGTGTGATGTTTAGGTACAACTTATCTGAATTGGGCTTGAATATGGAAACTTCTTTTAGTAATATGATAGACCCAACACCAATTTGTGGACAACATTCAGGATGTGAAACTACTTTTTTGTGGACGTTGGCCTGGGCAGTATGTTTTTGGTCCTGAAATAAAACTTTATGATTATTATAATCTATATTTAGCATGTTATTTGGGGACAAATTGAGGACATTTGCAAGATAAGAAAAACAACCTCCACAGTGATAAGCAGATCACCCAACCTATTTGGCTTATAGTCCTTCATAACACAATTCGTCAAAAAGCTTTGTGGTAAACATCGAAGTCACAGTTTTTATGTCACCCTCTTCCACTAAACATGCACTTGGTATTAGTTAAGCCATTCAGTTCACTTGACTTGTGAAATAAAATTTAGGTTCATAATATGCAGAAAAGGTTGTTCCAGTATTATATTACCATGGTGTTTTATGAACATGGTGGCCCATTTTTATGCATTTGTTCCAAAATCACGAGCAAATGTTGCTGCAGCGATGTCTTTCATAAATTGTTGCGTTGACCTTGACCTACCTCATGGCTCATCATCACTGCTTGAAAATTTTCAGTAAGACCATGGATGAAAGATGTTGCTTCACTGCAACATTGTGTGAATATATGCAAGTCGGATTTGTCTACTTCTAAAGCGTGTCATGGTTCCATTTTCCATGTTGCACTTACATAGAAGAAAAAAAAGTTAAGTAAACCCATTCAATGGGTTTTATTTGCAGTGGTAACTTTCATAATATAAAAGTAAAAAAAAATAGTTTTGACATAATTACCCTTAAACATTTAATTGATGTGACATTTTCCCCCTTTAAATTTCATTCCTGTTACATTGCTTATCTCATGTATTCTACAAGGCACTCTCTCAAATTTGTCCTGTCAGCCACCATCATTAATTTGCATTCATTGCATGGAAGCCCACTATTTGATTTTTCAACTTGGACAAAATAAATTAAAATAATTAAACCCCATTAAAGCAAATAAAATCTTGCATTTATGTTAAACGCATAACAGCTACAACGTTTTTTGATACATTCAAAAGGTTCAACAATCACTTAATACCATCATTTACTTCGACCAACAACTACCCATTCTAAAGGTGCGTTTTCTATTTTTAATGTTGTTTTTTTGTGTATTTAATTTTCAGCTACGATACACTTTATCAAACTAAATGCTATGGAATAAAATTTATTTTGTGAAATCCACTCCTTACCCCCACATGAATGAGAAACATATAACTTTTCAAACATATTATATTGACCTTATTCAATTCCCATACTGACGTTCCAAGTGTGGTTAAAATTTAATCCTTTCGATTTTGATTTCATTTGCAGATGCAAAATGAGGAACAAGATGACCTTATATGCTTGGATGACATTAGTTTACTACATCAAGATTGTGGTCTAGGTACATCAGATCAGGAGGATAACATTGATAGTGCTGATCTCATTAACCACGCTGAGGATGGTGGTTGTCCCACTATTGGAATGCAATTTGACACTACAGAAGACATTAAAACTTTCTACAAAAAACATGTTGTCAAATGTAGTTTTGGAGTGCAAATTCGAACCTCAAAAAAGGATGATGATAACCACTTGTATTACCTTAAATTACTTTGCTCAAAGGTAGGTAAGTATGTATCCCAAATCCCACCTGAATGAAGACACACCCTACCCAAAGAAAAGAATGTCCAGCCTGCATAACAATTGTCAAAAAACCACAAGCATGGATAGTAAGGATTGTGGTTCATGAGCACAATCATGATATTAGTCTTACAAAATAAGGGTAAATACGTGGAAATAGAAGGTTGAATTTGCACGCCAAAAGAACCTTTGATATTAACGACCAGACCAGTGTTTGTTTGAACAAGACTTTTAGGTCCTTGGTAGGCCATGCAGGGGGTTTTGAGAACTTAGATTTCATGGAGCGAGACGCAAGAAACTACATCGAACAACAAAGACAGACCTTTGGGAATGAGGGAGATGGGCAAGCATTGATGGTACATTTCTCAAGAATGAGAGAGATTAATAATGGATTTTATTATGAGATTGACACAGATGCAGAAAATAGAATCATTAATGTTTTTTGGGCAGATGCAAGGACTAAAGCAACATTAGTAGATTTTGGTGATGTTGTCTCATTCAATACTACTTACCTAACCAACAAATACAACATGTCATTTGCACCCTTTGTTGGTGTTAACCATCATGGGCAATCAATTATACTGGGTTGTGGAGTGTTGTCTTCAGAAGATACTTCAACTTTTACATGGCTTTTTAGATGTTGGTTAAGGTGCATGGGGAACTGGGCACCAGATGGCATCATAACTGATTAATGCAAAACAATGAAAAATGTTATTGTTGTTGTATTTCCCAACACCAAACATCGGTGGTATTTGTGGCACATCGTGAAAAAAGTTCCATAAAAATTAGGTGGATTGACAAGCTACAAAAGCATAAAGCATGGTTTGAAGCAATTGGTTTACGAGTCTACCTCTAGTATTGATTTTGAGTTAGGTTGGGAACAATTCATATCCAAGTTTGACTTACAAAATAACGAATGACTTTCAACATATTACGAGGAAAGAAGTAGATGTGTTCCTTATTATTTGAAGTCACAATTTTTGACTGGTATGTCCACCACAGAGAGGAGTGAGGATATGAATGCCTTATTTGATGGTTTCATTAATTGTACCACAAAACTTAAACAATTTGTGGTCCAATATAACAATGCTTTACGGTCAAAGGCCGAGAATGAAATTAAAGCTGACTTTGGTTCATTAAATACCACCCTACCTTGTGCCACTCAATCATTTATTGAAAGGCAGATCCAAGAAGAATACACTCATGCAAAGCTTGTTGAATTACAACAAGAGCTGAGTAGTAAGATTAATTGTAATATCAAGAGTTGTGAATGTGATGGCATCCATTCAAAGTACATGGTTAAAGAAGAATGCATATGAAATAGGGAAAGAGCTGACAAAATGCATGAAGTTCTATTTGATAAAGTCAGTCTAGACATTCGATGTACTTGTCTTCTGTTTGAATTTAGAGGTATTATATGTCAATTCTACTTTCTTGTTCTTACACAAGAGGAAGTTAAAAGTTTATTGTCAAAGTACGTTTTGAAGAGGTGGAGCAAACACATTCGATGATGACACAATTAAATAAGAGTGTCATACAAAGATAATAATGAGGAGCCCCATGTAGAATGGTATGACTTAATGTGTAAGAGATGTTATGAAATTGTAGAAGTTGCTTGTCAATCTGAGAATAGGACAAAGTCTGTGCTAACCCAACTTGACTCCATCTGTGCGAGTCTTGACTTACCCATATTGAATATAGTAAGTCCCCTTTCACACCAGGTTAAGGAAAAATTGACCGAAAATACAACGCCCACAACAGACAACATGGTACGAAGCCTTTACACGTTAAAAGGAATGATCGACCTTGAACAAATAGACTTCAATTAACATTGGAGAATGTTTCGAAGAAACGCAAATCCAAAGCGGCATTAAATAAATCCACAAGGGATCATGGTGTAAGTTATTCTCCCACATCACTTTCTTCTTAGGCTAACTTTTAATTATAGTTAAATGGATTCTGTCAAAATTACTTCATTATGCCCCATATATGATGTTAAATTTTCAGGAAGTGAGCCTTAACATGCAAATTGCAGTAGCCACAGTTCAGCTAAGCACTGTGAAGAGTGATTCACATAACGTCTTCTCACCCCCACCTTGCACAGGTTTTGGATCTCTTTTAACGTCATTACACAACAATGTGGAAACATCGATGTTTGCAAATGAGGATTTCATTAAGCACTTTATAACTTTGTTGTCATTTACTAAGATCCAAAGCAGTACATATATGTCATGACTTTAACCTTTCTTTGTAGAAGACAATGAGATGATTTGGATGCTTATTTCGTCCTATCTTTTTGGACACCATGGCATACACAAAGAGTACATTTGGATCTTTTGTATCTCTTTAATGATGACATGGTAAATGAAGGTTAATTGTGCAGTTATGTTGTTATGTAAATATTTTTGTATCAGACGTAAAGACCAAACATTATGGTCAACGGAGGTTAGCACTTATTTTGTTGTGGGTTTGCAGATATCACCCTCACTGCACTTAATTTGTATATTTTGGATAAATTATTTGTCACATTCTATTGTGGTATAGTTCACCTATGCTAACGTTTAAGGTTATAGTGAACAAAATTTTCATTACAAAGTTCTTATATTTAAGTTTACATTATCCAAAAAAATTTCAACCAGGTTAGTACATATTTATTGATAGGTTCACAATTATTTCGCACCAACATAACACTGCCAAATAAAATCTAAGTTCATCTTGGTAAAATAGAAATTCTTATTTAATGATTGACACCAGAAACAATTTCAAATTAAATGTCAAATGTTAGTTTTTATCCTTTATTATTTTAACTCAAGGCCTCCTAACAATATGGATATCAATGAAAAACAAGTAATATATATTCGCACTTATGCAGCCAAGGGTTAACAAGTAAAGTAAAGACTGCAAATTAAAAGTATATAAGACAAAATTATTATTTCCTGCACAAATTATGACTACTTCCGATAAGTTCACATAATTACTAAAGTATAAATAATATTCATGACATGAAGCGAAGTGTTCAAACAATTTATTGAAGTAATACATCAACATTAACATTAATGAAAACCAAGTAATACAGATTACCACTTATCAAAGCACGAGTTAGCAGATAAAGTAGTCACTGCAATTTAACAGTATCTAAGACAAATTTAGTTTGTCCTACACAAAGTACGACTATTTCCAATAAGGTCACACAATTACGAAATTATAAATATCATTCATGGCATGAAGTGGAGTCTTCAAAGTGATATTTATAAAGAAAATGAAGCAAAGTAAAGGTTTTGTTAAAAATATTTAACTTGGGTTAGCAGTAGTTATATCATTTCTTTGCAGTTACAAGTGGAATGAAGACAAACATAGGCATGGGTTGAAATGAGTTCACTATATTCCTACATGGACAAGCTTGAATTCCCTAATACTAAGGCTAATGGAACTTCACAATATTTAAGGTCTCCTACCTACATCAACATAAGTGAAAACCAACTAATACAGCTTAGCACTTATGAACCCACGGGTTAGCACATAAAGTATCCACTACAATTTAACAATATATAAGACAAAATCAATTATTCCTGCACAAATTATAATTACTTCCAATAACTTCACTTATTTCCTATATTATAAATATTAATCATGAAATGAGCAGATTGTTAAAATTGTCAGTTGTAAAGAAACTGAATTACACCATAGGTTATGTTCAAAACATTTATTTCACTTGGGTTAGCAATACTTAAGTCATTACTTTGCAGTTACATATGGGATGAAGTCCTAACTTATCCTAGGTTAGCACTTATGAACCCATGGCTTAGTAAATACATGACAGTGGAACTTATCCTCTACGACTTTCATATCCATCCATTGCAATACTCGGCGGAACTTTGTGCTTGATTCTCCAATATTACATTTTGGAATCAAGAAGTGGTCAAACGACCATGACTAAAAGAAGTCAACAAAAATCAAATAACTCAATACATTCCTTCCTATTTGAAACAAACCAAATTTTAATTCAAAGGAATTGATTATGAATTACATGTAACAAATACACACAACCAACAATATGGAAGTGTCTCTTGTTTCCTTTCTCCATTAAGAACATGGATGCATTGCATATGCTCCCAACTAAGTATTCATAAACAAGACCACCCCAATTGTATTTCCTAAGACTACTAAGGTCATCCACAATGGTAAAAAATATGGGAAAAATTGTTCTCTTGCGACTTGGACAAAGGAACTCGAATATTCCCAATAAAATATAAAGCCTACAATAATCCTCCAAGGTAACCTCATCCCTATATCTTACTAGAAAAACATATACCATGTCAACATCAACACTTTCGTTATTGAATAATTTCTTACACTCACTCTGCACACCAACCTCATCTAAGTTAATACTTTCACCATGAACCTTTAAACTCAATCCCAAACAAACATCCAATAAAGATAAACGAACAACTTCATTACTTATTAAAAACCCACCCCTCCTTTCAACCCACAAACTAATTAACGAACTAAGAAGTTTCCTACTAATTTTTAGACTTCCTTTCAACATGGTGAACCATCCAAACAGTGTTCCTTCAATAACAGGCCTTTATTCTACACTTAAATTATTATTTAAGGAAGCAATGTACTTCATCCAACGAGAATGCTTAAAACTCTACAAATAATGATGAACACAACTTATAAAATGTCATTCTATAAATTAATTAATAAAAAATTTTAATATCGCACCTTCACCTCATGCTTCTTCTCACCACCGCATCCACTGCTTTCACTATAATTAGCCATTATAGTATCACTTATGTAAACAATTGATGTCACCTCCTATCATATATGCAAAAACAATACACTGACTTAGCATTTAACAACTAACAGCTTAGAAAATATTTTTATTCCCACCTTAGATAAATTCAAACCAATCAAAGTAATACATGGTGAAGTCATAAACTAATTACGAACTATGATGTGCAAATACTACACATATCCAATTCCAACTCATGAACTATTCACAATCCATATCACCCATCCCCAACTAAAGCAAACTGGACATCATATGTGCAAAACAATACCCTGGCTTAGCACTTAACAACTAATAGGTTAGCAAATATTTTTATTCCCACCTTAGATAAATTCAAACCAATCAAAGTAATACATGGTGAAGTCATAAAGTAATTACGAACTATGATGTGCAAATACTATACATTTACAATCCCAACTCATGAACTATTCATAATCCATATAACCCATCCCAAACTAAAGCAAATTGGACATCATATGTGCAAAAAAAAACCCTAGCTTAACACTTAAGAACTAACAAGTTAGCAAATATTTTAATTTCCCGCCTTAGATAAATTCAAACCAATCAGAGTAATACATGGTGAAGTCATAAACTGATTACGAACTATGATGTGCAAATACTATACATATAAAATCCCAACTCATCAACTATTCACAATCCATATCACTCATCCCCAACTTAAGCAAACATGACATCATATGTGCAAAAACAATATCCTGGCTTAGCACTTAAAAACTAACAGGTTAGCAAATATTTTTATTCACACCTTAGATAAATTCAAACCAATCAAAGTAATACATGGTGAATTCATAAACTGATTACGAACTATGATGTGCAAATATTATACAGATACAATCCTAACTTAAAACTATTCACAATCCATATCACCCATCCCCAACTTAAGCAAACTGAACATCATATCTGTTGCAAACCAATATTAGTTACAATAACAAATGAACCTTGTAGACCAATATCTCACTAAATCACTTCTTTACATTTACTTTTTTGAAAACCTTAGCCCACTATCCCGCAATGGGTTGGGTTCAATAACGAACTCAAAAAAGGGGATCCATATAAACAACAACAACACTTTCAACAACACATCATACATTCAACAAAAAAAATTACCTCTTGAACAATGTAGCGCCACAGGAGCAAGAACAAGACCAAAGCTTGAGATTCCGCTTGAGAATGACTATTTTCTACACTAAAGCTTCCTTTTCAAAAACGCAACAACGTTGAACCAAAAAAAAAAATACAAACTATCAAATATTCTCCAAAAAGGGAAACAAAAATGACTCATTTTCACCAAAGCTGCAAAAACAGCACGGAATACCAACACTTTTCTATAGTGGGTAAAACCAATGTCTTCTCCACCTACACCACCAACGAGGAAATCAACAACCACTTCGGAAAAACCCATTCGGAACTGAAAAAAACTTCGGGGATGGAGGAACAAGAGACTACTCTCCACTTCTCTCATGAGCTCCACTCTTCTCTCTCGCTTGTTATCCATTTCTATTACGAATTAAGGAAGTAGTTCTTTCTCGCGTTTTCTCTCTCTGGTCTTCACCCACTCAAAAACATGGCCAACGTGGAAATGAAGGGAAAAAAATTAAAATTTTAAAAAAGAGTATCATGTCAAGTAGTGAGAGAAGTTGTAAGATTTTGGTACTTACTATATCATTTTTCTTTGGGTAATAATAAAGTGGAATAGTACTATTGCAGGAAAAAAAATACAGTTAATAACACCTTGTAAATTTTAAAATTTTTTATAAATTTCTATTAAAAGATTATACCTTTTTACAAAAAAAATAATTTTTATTAAAATATTATATAATTTACAAAATTTACGAGATTTTTAATTTATTTTTATATTTTCTCAAAATAAAATAATTTTTAAAACTAAACTAAAAATGCTTGAATTCTATTTTTAATATTTTTATATTTTTCCTTCTGTAATTTTTCCAAAATAATAATATATATTTAAAAGAAATGAAAAAAAAAGCTTACAAACCAAATTATAATTATAACATTCAATTTATCATAACACACATAAATTCAGTTTCAATTTAAGAATTAATTCTCTCTTTATACAGTAAAAAGGTAAAAAGGTTTCCTTGCTGTAAATAAAAGGCTTAAATATACATTTGGTCCCTATTTTTGTTGTTTTTATTTAATTTGGTGCTTATTTTTGTTTTGTGTTCAATTAGCTCCTATTTTCGTCAAATTGTGGTCAATTTGTTCCTTTTCACTAACTGTGTTTAAATAGTTAACGTTTTTTAACATTACATGCCATGTGTCAGCTCCTGGTTTTTTTGATTTTTTTTTAATTTTTTTTTAATTTTTTTTAAATTTTTTTTAAATTTTTTTTAATTTTTTTAATTTCAAAAAATTTGTTCACATGTCAAGTCACAATTATGCTTCATAGTGCCACGTGTCAGTTTGTGGTAGTATTATTTTTTTTGTTCAATTTAGTTTCTATATTCGTTATTTTTGTTCAATTTAGTCTCAATTATTATTAAAATAAATCAATTTTGTCTCCTTCAAATTGACACTAAATTTAATATCTTTTATACAAATATTAATATTTTTTCTAAAATTGACATTTGAATTTATTATTTTTTAAATTCAATTATAAATTATTAAATTTAATTATAAATTGAATAAAATTCTTATATTCAATTGCTAAATAGAATATAATTATTTAAAATATTATAAGAATATAGTTATTAAACTTTTTTTCTAATATTTATATTCTAAAATACTTTTAAAATTGATATATAAAAATATTTTAAATATTCAAAATATTTTAGAAAAGTAAACTAATATTTTTAAAATTAACATTTAAATATAAAATATTTTAGGTTTTAATATCTAAAATACAATAAAAATATTAAATATTTTAAATTTAAATGTGAATTTTATAAATGTTAATATATATTTTTTAAATTTTAATAATATTTAAATAATTATATTTTATTTAACAATTGATTCTAAGAATTATATTCAATTTATAATTAAATATTATAATTTATAATTAAAGTTAAAAAATAATTAATAATAATTTCAATTTTAAAAATTGAATGGTTCTATTATAATAAAATTTGGGACTAAATTAAATGAAAATAACGAATATATGGACTAAATTGAATAAAAGTAATGAATATTGAGACTAAATTGAACAAAAAGAAATAATACAACCACAAACTGACACATAACATTAGCGTTGACACGTGACACAATTGTAACTTGAAACATGGACAATTTTTTTGAAATTAAAAAAATTAAAAACAATTTTAAAAAACTTTAAAAAACTTAAAAAAAAAACCAGATACTGACATGTAACATGTAATGTTCAAAAACATTAAGTATTTAATAAAAAAAACTAAATTAATCATAATTTTAAAAAAATATAACATAGAAAAATGTAAAATAAAAATAAAAATCAAATTAAATAAAAACAATAAATCAAATATATATTTAAGCTTTATAAAAATTAGCCCGGTCGCCAGAAATTAATTTCGATATAGGTATATCGCAAGTAAAAGTTTCTACCAGTGGCAGCGTCACCTTGTGCTACTACTTCTGCCGCTAAAACCACGCCCGTGCACCGACCACTCAATTGGATTCTGGAAAAAAAAAGTTAGGGTTTGGTTCACTCAATCTTGCATCGCCGCCGGTCCACTCCACGACCTTCCCTCTTCCTTCCGGTCTCGCCACCGCCACGCTGCCAACGGAGCCAAAGAATCTTGCGCGGCGCCTTGCCACTAACGGACGGAGCCAAGCATTTTTCGTAGCCAATAACACCACAACGACGTTGTATAGTCCTTGATTACCGACAAGGATCTTTCACTCTAGGTTCGCTTTTCCTTTCTCAAATTCATTGATTAATTCTACTGTAAAAATGCAATTTCAGAGGAGACAAAGGTGTTACAACAATCAAAATGCATCCGGCATGCTATTCTTACATTGTCCATTGGAGTTACCCCATCTGGGTCATAGGATTGAATTCCTCTTTCGTTGTCTTCATCTTATTAACTATGTAATATCCGTTCATTAAAGTCTTAGAAGTAACAATATCAGGTTTTACACCATCTTTCACCATCACACACATTTTTGGCTTCTTTCTCCCTTCTTCTTTACCTAGTGCATCAATGAGTTTATTATAGGGATAGGCATTTTGCTTGATGTTATTTGATACCATTTCATTTACGAATCCATTGCATGCTTCTTGTAACTGACCCATAATACAAGAGCCATGGATTAGGATATTATAGGTGTGAACTACTTCTTCTACATGTAGGGGACTTGGTTTTTACACTACACTCACGATTGTGGTTAACTTATCTCCAAAAATAACCTCTACTTTAAATATAAATTTTATGAAAAAAAGGTAATGTCTATACAAGTTTCTTTCTTTGTAAGTAAATTCTATGTTTTTCTGTTTGCATTATGTTTGTAGGTTTGGGATTGTTATTTTTTTTTTTTAGTTTTCAGCCCTGATTTGTTGATCTATCGAAGAAAAGAGTTACATCCTCTTTCGGGAATTGTGATCTACTTTTTCTACATGTCATGAGACTTGGTTTTTAGACTGCACTCACAACATGGGACTTGGTTTTTATCCTCTACTTTAGATATAATTAATTCTGTGACACTACATTCACAATCTTCAACTCAAATATTCAAGTCAAAGGACAATTACTGTAGCCTTCTGCCCACTGCCCCACACCCCCAACTCACTCTTCTTCTCTGTTATTTTACTCCTATGTTTCTTTTTCTTAGGCTATTTGTTACCTCTCTAAAGTTTCCACATAAACCTGAAATTTCTCTATTTGATAACTTAAGTACTATGTTATGGCTGTTTAGTCATTTTAGAATGACTAGTTCATGATATATAATTATTAGCAGTGAATATTTTAAATTTATATTTTTTCAGGTAAATGTTAATTAATATTCTTAAGCTATTTTCTTAAAAGAATTCAAACTATAACATTTGGGGTTAATGTTCACTTTCCCGTTACATATGGTATCAAACTTTCTTTTAGATGTTAGATTGTCTGGTTAAATTAATTGCTTGGTGTTGCTGCTTGGTTGGTGCTGTTACTTATCTTTTACATATCGATTGCTTTCATTTGAATCTTTAATTTAGAGCGCATGTTAGGAATTGAGTTTATTTATTAATTTAAAACAGGGTTGAACATTAGAAAGAATGGATGAGTCCATTAATAAACCTATCTGTGATGTTATTGTGATTTACTATGTTATGTTATGTTGAATTGTTGATGACTTGAAACGTTGTTGTGATGTTTAATGTGACTTGGTCTTGGATAATTGAATTGTTGACACTTGATGTTTTATTATAACGCATGAGTTCCTTTTTGGTGCTTTTGGATAGGGATGTGACGCTTTTGAGATAAAAGATTAGCAGTTGTCAATTGAACTTTGTTTACATTAATTCCTTTATATCTCATTCTATTTGTTCGAGTATGTTAATGTTGACCATATTTTGTTAGGTGTTGAACCTTTTTTGGTTGGAATAATAAAGTTTGATTTAATTTGATTAGTGTACCTTGCCTTTTTATTGTCCAAAAAGTGATATCATGACTGCAAACAAATAAACTTAGGTCCAAAACCAAAGAAAAATCCTGAAAATAAAACAAGAAAAAAACAACTGAAGAAATGGCGTGCTAGCCTGCCTTGTGGCTGGATGGGTCATGAATTACAGTTCGTTTAGCTGTGGCAGGCCAGTTGCAGGCGGACCAAAAGGGGCCGGGTGGCTTGTTTTGCCGCCCTTAGTTAAGGGTACATAGTTCATTTCCCAAAGAATTCAAACCACGCATTTGAACACCTACAAATTTTTCTTACCACCTTCTAATATATGAAAAATATATTCTGAAATGAATAGGAAGTAGTGAAGAAATTTGTGAGATGTAGAAAGAAACACTCCAAAAGAAATACACAAGGCCAATGAAGTATTTGTTTATGAACCAATACTAATCTTTGATTCCTTTTTTCTTTATTCTGGGGAACACATACTCTGCAACGTAAATTTCTAAAGTAAAAATGGTCCTTCCAATTGTTGCACTCACATTGAAGTCTAACCTAATTGCTGCAGGCTGCCACACGCACCATTCAGTGAGGCACCTCCTCCACGAGCAAACCTTCCTGTCATCAGCTCTGTGCAAGCCACCTCTGAACGCATGCACTAACCTCAATTCAGAATGAAGCTCGATGTGGATGTGTTAAGATATCTATCCAAAGATGATTTTAGGGTTCTCACCGCTGTTGAATTGGGCATGAGGAATGTGTGTTTCTCTCTCTTCACCTCTTACAACATTTCAATATTTTTTATTTTCAATTTAATTACCATTTGTTTTGAATTTTTGAGCTTAAGTTAATGAAATTCTCCCTTGGCTGCAGCATGAAATCGTTCCCACGGAACTCATCGACCGAATTGCACGTCTCAAGTAACTCTCAATATTCTTCTGCATTCATTCCCTTTACAATGTTTTATTTTCATTCTTGTTACTAATTTTTATGTTAATGTTTGTAGGCATGGAGGCACGTACAAGGTTTTGAAGAATTTGCTCAAGCACAAGTTGTTGCATCATGACTCTTCTAAATGTTTGTTCCTTCTAATCTCTATTATTATTTGCCTTTAAAAAGAACAATATGATCATATTAGTCTAGGTATGGTGTGCAAATTGCATCGCTCTTTATACAGTGCATGGTTTGGAAAATTTAGCTCAATTGTTCAAAGTTTTGGGTTAAGACGCAGTGAGGCAGATCACTCGGTCTTTTACTCACATACTTCTCCTGGGAAATGTATCTACCTAATAGTGTATGTTGATGATATAGTCATTACAGGAAATGATATTGTTGGCATATCTCAATTAAAGGAGCACTTGTGTAGGCATTTTCAAACCAAGGATTTGGGAAGCCTCAAATACTTCTTGGGCATTGAA
>Ga0099822_1003999_pt1 | contig 19080 bp, 3 predicted proteins | sample CowpeawhiteBW_FD_76839 | JGI IMG/M metagenome (GOLD analysis project Ga0099822, IMG submission 76839) | Root nodule microbial communities of legume samples collected from California USA - Cow pea white BW | ecosystem: Host-associated > Plants > Roots > Nodule | place: USA: California | collected...
TATAAATATATATAAAATAAATATATATATATTTTTATATAAAATAATAAAAAAATAAATATATAAATTTTATATATATATATATATATATATATATATATATATATATATAAGACATCCTCAAGTTTTAGTTTTTTCCATTGAGATATTCTCATTCAAACTCATATTAACGGTCACCAAAATAAAACACCGACTCTACTACTATTTAAATTTTTTTTCGAGAAAAAATATAAAAAAGATTTGAAACCAATAAATCATGAATAAATTCATATAAGAAAGACTACAATATCACTTCTAATTCAAAAGTATAAGACTACGGATACATAAGTTCTTCTATTTATATAAAAATGATATTTTTTTATTTAGTTTGAAATTTTTAACTCAGCTTAAATGCAACCATTTAAATCCAGTGATAAGTTAAGTTAAAATATTTTGTGGTGAGAATAAGGAGTAAAATAAAGAGAAGCAAAGGCATTTGGTAAGAAGGAATATGGAAACATGGCTTAAGATTTGAAAATAGTGAAAAGTGATTCGGAGTGTGTAGCACTTGTAGGAAAGAATGAAGTAACTGCGCCTCCAATTAAAAAACATAAATGATTATGCGAAGTGACTAAGAGGAGAAAATTCTACACTCATGTTTCACGCATCATCATACTTTCACAAGTGCTTTATCTCCTCAACCTACATTTCTCGTGCTCCATTTTTTATTACTTTTACCAATTGTTTTGCTGACCTGAACTAACCACATGGATTTGATTCTTCACGGAATTTCTTATGGATATTTGATTAAACCAACGCCTATAATACTTTAAATTCTCTTATTGAAAGTGACCATAATTACTTCTTATTCACTTAAATTAAAACTAATGACATTGACGTTCACTTCTTTTTTTCTTTATTTAACCACCAATCATGCTCAAAACATTGCATGCACTGTTAACATTTCTTTTATCTGTTATATATTTTCTCTTGCTTGCTGCAATACGGAATACATATTGAGTATTAATTATTTGGCATTTACCGTATATCAGATATAATAAAGACAAATATTATGTGTACATAAATACAGTTAAGCATTCAAATGTGAATCTAAGTTTTACATTGGTTAGAAATGAGAAAATTGAGTTATATAAGGATAAAAATTCATAAATTTATTGTTTTAAGGTTTTAGGTTAAGATAGATGTTAATGTTTGTTCTTGTCAAATTCGTTCTGATTTGATGTCGAACTCAATCCAGCAAGAGCCACTCAAAAACAGTATCTTCTTCCCTTTTCCCCCCTCTCGTCTTATATCGTCTTTTCCCTGTGTACCTACAAGCACGCCAACTAGCCGAGTTGGTTCCGTATCGTGGGGGATTAACTGACATCGTGGCCAATTTCCGTGCTGAGGGGGTCCTATTGTTACGGTTTGACTATGCTAACGTGCAGGAAGTGGGCCATTCGGCTCTTTATTTGGGCCGATCTGCATTCCACTTAGGCCCGTAGGTCGGATTAAGCTCGGGCGCGCCGGGATATTACAATGCTTTATATGATTGAACTCAGGTCTTATTGGTGTTTGTATCTTTCCAATAAAACCTCTTTCTAAACCTAATGAGTGGTATCCGGTAGAAGTGAAGGAGAATGTACTAACAAAAATGTTCTTTGAATGAGTAGAAGAAAGTTGTGAAAAGCCAATTCCTGAGGTTAACATACAGAAGTTGGGATCGCAGAAACAACCAAGTATCTTTTCTGTCAATTCTTAACTAAAAAGAAAAGTGGCTCCACCATCATCACGCGTGAAATCTATGCTTGACTCTATTTTGGCCAAGTCTTTTGCTTCACTAATTCAAACCCTAGTCTTTTAACCTAGATGTAAGGCTCGTATAGATTGACAACTTTGGAAAAACATACATTAGTTGTCACCGCCACATAAAGACGTGTTGCTGCTTTCCACTCTCACCACTTTAACGCAGGACCACACCCCACTATCACATTTAACACGCGTACTTCCATCAACTTGCCTCAAACTCTCACTATGAATATTATTATATTACGTTGAAAATTTCATATAGATCAAATATAAAATTTTGTATCGATCGAATATAAGATCAATTTTACGATATATAAGTTGGTACAAACTTAATTTATAAATCAATTTGGTAAATTTTAGTTAAACGTAAAATTCACTTATTAACATATTATCAAAGTCAGGAATTATAACTTAATCTAAAAAGATTTGGTGATTCTGTAATTTGTAATTTATCGTATCATTCTTTATTGAACAACTATCTAATCACGTATTAATATTTAGTATTTTTTGTAATCATGAACAGTCCTTAAAGAATCCAAGAGATGAAACTCTGAACCATTTAGCATCTTAAAGTCAATTACATGACTCACCTATTCTTCATCGGTGATTCATTCCATCGTACCCTCATCATTTTTCTTCATGTGGCATATATTTAATACTATTCATGCACGTTTCTTCCACGCACTTGCAATGCTGAACCCTCGGTTTGCATTTTTTTCGGCTTTTTTAATTGCATGAGCAATACTGTAACGACATTTAGCCACATCAGATTCGCTTCCAAAGTCTGGAGACTGGACTCCGAAAATGGGTCTGCAACAATAGTTGAAAGTGTGTGAATGAAGTTTCAAGGAACCTAACAACTCATCATCGTATGTCACAGAGAGACACAACGAGGTTACGGAAATGGTCGTGTGGAAGAACTGGTCCATTTAATGTATTTTACGAACCATATTCAAACTAGGTTTCTTGACGGCACCACACTCTATAGTACTACGCAATGTTGCTTGCAAAAAATGCAGTTAACAATATAATAGAGCCATTTGGGTTTGACCATTTTTTTAATATATTGAACCATGTTTCTTTTGTTGCACAAAAGGGAAGTTAAGCCAGATTACTGTTGTGACATTCTTGGACATGAGGTTTCCCCGGGTGGAAACTTGGTAGCATTAATTAATCAATTAGTTAATTATTTATTATATATCAGTTGTTTTTGGTTGATTTTTTTTTTTGTAACATTGCAGCTCAAAATTTCTCCTATTGTGACTGCGCACCATTACACGTAATATGTTTTTTATGATAATGAGAATGATTACGTTATGCTAAGTGATATTTTAAGAAACTTTAGAAATAAAAGTTAGAAAAAATGCAGCAGAAAAAAGTGCATTCATTTTTATTCCCATGAAAAAATTTCCGCGAAGTTTCCCACAGAACTGAAAGTTGTTGTGACTGACTTTGGTTTAAGTGAGGGGTATGAGATGTAATTTAAGTGATATTTGTTATTCTGTGTGCAAAGATTCAAACATGTAAGAATGCAAAGTATTAGTGTGGTCAATGTCGTAGAACTTTTCTTCCTCTTAATGACTAATCATTGAGACACGCACTAGGAGATTTTTTTAATCAGAAAATGTAACATTGTTCACTCTTAAAGGTATGAGAAATTATAAGCCATGTTTGGAATAATCGTAGTGGTGGTATCCTTATAATCTTGAACATAATATAGTTTGGAAAGACCCGTGATCTCTGCATAAAAGGCAAAATTTTGTCTAACCCAAATATTTATCTAAAAAATAATAATCGAAATAAAAACAATGCATATCCAGTGTTTTAAAATTTTGTCATTTTTTTTTTATAAGCCATGGTATTGTCTCATTCAGGTTAATGAAGAGAAGACAAGGAATTGTGGGTGATCTTACATGGTGGTGACCCCACTTAATTTACAATGTCGTGTAGCCATTAATTGCCAACACAGAAGCGTCCATTTCAGTATCACTTACTCACTTCGTGCTCTATTTTGATGAGCATTAATATTTTAAATCTTTTTTAATATATTTTTAAATTTTTAAATCAATAATTATCCAGTTATTTGAAGGCACAATAAAAAAATAGTCAAAAAACTCAACAAAAAATCTAAATTTCATAAAATATTCTTTTAGATTTTGAATCCAATTTTAATTTTTGGTGTTTATCTTCTATTATATGCATTCAATATATTAGTTTTTAATAATTTAAAGTATTTGAAAACTTTTTACATATATCATAATAGATATATTTTAAATATAACAGAAAGAATAACACCAATAAACCAGCATAATCTAAACTCTACCTTTTCTTCACTCCAGTTTCTACACGAAACCATCTATCTGCAAATATATCAAACATCAATACTTCAATAAATACTTTTTCTTTGGTTATATATATAATAGAAACATGTTAATCGTACATTTGGAGGGATCATATTATTAAATGAAAAAAAAAAGTTTTTGACAAATATAAATATAACATTTTACAATTTAGATACTACAATGTTTTTTACGTAAATATTTTATTATATGTGATGTAAACATTTATATTTATTAATTAAACTAATCCTACCATTAACTACTTAAATATAACATTTGTATTACTATATTATTAATTTTTTTTCTTTTTCATTTTGTAACTTAGGGTGGAATTGTGTATGAAAAGTCAGTAATCAAGATAAAATTAAAGAAAAAATACCAAAATTGAAAAATTAATTGGTATATAATATGATTTTTTTTTTAATTTTAAAATAAGACTTAATTATATTTTAAATCTGCGTAAAATTTTAGGTAATTGACATTATTACTATCTTCTCATGTCAGTCTTGTTTAGTTCTAGTCATATGTTATATGTTATTTTATTATTTTAAAATTATATAATTTTATAATTTTATAATTTTATAATTTTATATTTTTATTATTTTAATTTATAATTGTATAATTACAAAATTATGATTTTATGATTTGAATAAAAATTTAAAATATATCATAATTTTATATATGATTTTTTAAAATTTAAAATTATTAAATTATGATTTCATTGTGTGAATAAAAAATTTAAAATATGTCTTAATTTTATATATGATTTTTAAAAATTTATATTTTTTTTGAATAGATAATTTTAAAATTATAAAATAATAAAAATATAAATTATAAAAATATAAAATAATAGAATAATATATGACAACAACTTAGTAGAGTCACATAACAAAATAATAATTATATTAATTATTTAAAATTCATATTACTCGATTAACCCAAAACATTAATAGAGAATATTCAATTGAAAAAAAAATTCAATATATCACAAAAACTTATCTGGAACTCAATTAAAAAATTTTACATTCATAAAAAAACTTAAAACATAATTAAATCTTAAAATTATAATAATTAGAGACGGGGAATAATTATTCTACTATTAATGTGAGACAAAATAATAGTTTAGACGTTTTTAGACGTTTTTTCTTCGTGTACTTGTTCACAAAGGATTAAAACTTACTTATTTATTTAAAAGTACTCTTAGTCTCACTAGTTTGTCGGTCAGTGTTATTTTTTTCTTTTAGAATCTTAAAAGGACGTTATTCAATGTAAGTTTTCAAACTAAGCAAATGATCATGTTTGAAAGAATAAATCGACAAAGGATTGACAATAAACTGAACTATTCCAACACTAGCCAGATAATTGATTTTATAACTAATTTATTAAATTTGAATTTTAAAAATGAAAAATAACATTGATTTTGTAGAAAAAATAGATAAATTTAAATTTTGTATATATTCAACTTGCTGCTTCATGTTGAATTGAATACTTTCATCTATATATAAAAATTTATATATATTAAATTTTATAAAATTACTTTCATTTTAAATTATTTCCATTAGTGACTTATTAAATATTCTATTAGACCGCGTTTACCAAATTAAATAAATATATTAAAATTTGAAATTTAATCCAATGACTTGAGTAGGTCAACATCATTTAATTGGTTATAATTAATAAAATTGATTGTTTATTTATTTTGTCGAAAAGAAATATCTAAAACAATATATAAAATATCAATTTTATCTTTTAAAATATAATTATTTTTAAAAATTTAAAAAAAAAATTGAAATTTTTTTTATAAAATTATTTATTTCTGTTTTTTTTCTTTTTCTCTATTTATTAACAGTTATTCTCTCATCTTTTCTAATATATTTTATTTTATTTTTAATAAATAATTTTATTTTATATATTATAACTTAATAACATTATATTTTCATCATCTACTAATATAATATCACATATATTTAAAAATACGTATACACAAACGTCTGTGTGTATGTTAGTTGTTTGAGAATGTTAATACGTATTATTCTTAAAATACACGTTAAGATATAATTAATGGTCACTAATTTTATCTTTTTTATATTAAAAATTAGAATAAATAATTTTATTAAATAAAATAGTATAAATTTATATAATATATTTTATAGAGATAAATATATTTTTCTGACATAAAATTTGTATGACATAAAATAAGTATTTTAAAATTCTTAAAGTTTGTATTAAAATACAAGAGAAAACATGTTTCTAAATACTTGAAAATGTAAATTTAAATTCATTGTTCTACTTAAAAATTTAGATAATTAAATTTTTATATTACCAAATTTATATATTTATAATTAATAATTTTAAATATTAAAATATTATCTATTTTTTTAATCCAGTAGACTTTGTTAAATTAATATAAAGGTTGAAAACATTATCAAAAAAATCGAAAAAAAAATTCGAAGTCTCAAATTCATATTTTAATTATTTTTATTTTGATAAAATTTTTATACGCTTTTTTTATGTTAATTTAAATTTTTTTTACATTTAGTTATACTTTAATTTTTAATAATATTAAAATATTTTTTTGTTTTTTTATTTTTTTATTAATAAATACTAAATAAAATATTAAACATAGTTATATAATATTTACGAACTTTTTATCATTTAAATGAAATAAAATTGTATTAATAATTATAAAATAAAAAATTATTTAATATTATATTTAATTATAAACTTTTATAAAATTCGTTATATATTAATCATTAGCAGATCGTATTGTTTTACTACTGAACCAAATAGTATTTTAAGTTTATTCGTAAAAGATATTATTTATATGTGACATTACACAATGCATTCAAATGTCTATTTTTCAGATTTTGATTAAACAGCTTTGGTCAAATTGAAAGCTTATTCATGCTGACAAAAATATCTGATAGGATTACTAATAATTGCACTCAATATCATTGTTAACTCACTCACTAATTATTAATTAATTACATTATAAGTGAGTTCCACAAAGTTTAATTCATACATAGACTTGCCAGTACTGATAGTGTTACAGACTCAGAGAATCTAAAAATAAAACAGAAAGCTCGGGAAGCAAAGTTTGGTGGTGGATAGTGATGTGTAAAAGAGAGATTTTGAGAGACAAATCAGAAGCATTGGGGGAAATGAAAAATGGAAATATAAAGAAAAACTGAAAAATCATTTATGATTGGTGAAAACATTATTTATTACCAGTTAAAACAAAAGTTCTATATGTCCATACTTTGTTTTGATAAATAAAAATAATAAAAATAATTACCAAAGCATAACAATTAAGAAGAAAATATATGAAAATAATAATTAAAAAGATCAATATTTACTATTTATTTTGAAATTATTTGTAACGCATAAAAATTAATTGATTATGAGGTCATCTTTCCGTTACCACAATTGTTTGTTTAATGCAGTGGTTAATGAATTGGGATTAGAAATTTGTATTATTCAACTTTAAAATCCTAGTTAAGGCATTTGAAAATATTTTTAAAATTGGAATTACATTTTTAGAATGGAACATTGATGAAAAGTAAAGAATTTGAAGTCAATTTGTATCTCATCAAGGAAAACAATGTTTTTTTTTTTTTCACAATATATCAATATTACCTTACTCACATGACTCATTAAATTGCATAATAAAAATATGGATTACTCACATGATATTAACCATTTAATATCAATATTATTTTTACTTTCAATAGTTTCAAATGTTGTTAATTTTATTATTAGATATTTCACTTCTAATCTTAAAAGGCATGATAAATATGACATTAGTAAACAAAGTTTACAGAAATGATAAAAATGTAATTATTTATAAATCAATCATGGGAGAAGATTTATATTTTAACATGATAAGTTGAAACAGAGGTTAGGTGAATAGTTTGGATTATTTCCGTTTTTCAAATACAATGACACGTGATGACGTTGTTCTCTTCGCCATCTCTGGGGAATCATTAATTAAACAGCATAGTATTATATATGACTTATATGTTACAATGACGATGGATATAAAACGAAGGCTATCTAATATTGTTTACGTCGTTATCCATAGAATCCTAAACCTTCCTCACTCCTACACTGTAAATGAACCTCATCGATTCCAAAACTATATTTGGTCCTATTCAAACTATGAGCAGAAATTAAAACATTGAGATTTAATCCAAATTCCGATGCTGTAAATAGTAATTTAGTGTTGAGTTTGGGCCGTCTCTTAGCGAAAGAAATGGGCTAGAGCAGGGTTGAAGCCGGCACCCATCGCTTTCGGACCCAACAAACCCTGCAAGGAAATGGCCGCGTGGTTTGGCTGACGCGTAAGCTCGCCCAACTTTTTCTGATGACGTGGCCAAACATGTCGGCCATGAACCCCTCATTCCTACGTGTGCCCTGGCCCACATGTCCACCAGCCAGGTGTACAACAAAACTTGGTTTCGTCTTTTGTCCCCCGCCTCCGGCATCAGCCCCTCCAACAAAACTATTTCGCCCGCCTTGCCTACGTGGCCAACCCTTACCTGAACATGACGTCACTCAACCCCCTATAAATACCCTATCCCTCTCCTTTCCCTGCACCGTCTCTCACCCTTGAACCTTACCCAAAACCTTCTTCTCTCTCTCTTTCTCTTTCTTTCCGTCTTTATTACTCCTCAAAACTCACCATGGCCGTTCAATCCGATTCCCTCTCCTTACCTCGTGACCAGAACGGCCAAGATGCTCTTCAGCTCATCCAACACTTAACCCAAAACACTGATCCTATCCAGAACCAAGTCCTTCGCCAGATTCTCCACCAAAACGCCGACACGGAATACCTCAGACGCTTCGGACTCAACGGTGCCACCGACCGTGACACCTTCAAGTCCAAGGTTCCCGTCGTCTCATACGAGGATCTGCGCCCTGATATAGAACGCATTGCCAACGGAGACCGCACGCCCATTTTGTGCGCTCACCCCATCTCTGAGTTTCTCACAAGGTACACGCCTATTATCTCTCCCTTTCGTAATTCAAGGATGCTTTAATATCTGTCGTATGAGAATATTCATGGTTTGTATCATGTGGATCGTGCTTTTTGATGAGACATGAAAATCTGTTTACAGTTCTGGAACGTCTGCTGGCGAGAGAAAGTTGATGCCCACCATCGATGAAGACATGGACCGCCGTCAGTTTCTGTACAGCTTGCAGATGCCGGTGATGAACCAGTAAGTTAGCTGTTAACGTTAATGTTTAACGTATTTTCTTCATTGATTGCTAAATGACATATTCATTGCATTGCAGTTATGATAATTACTGTTACCACTACCTCTAATTTATTGAGTAATTATGTTGTTTTGTTTGTTTGTTGAAGATACGTGTCCGATTTGGACAAAGGGAAGGCCCTTCACTTTCTGTTCATCAAGGCAGAGAGTAAGACACCCGGCGGGTTACTGGCTCGGCCGGTGCTGACCAGCTACTACAAGAGCGAGCAATTCAGGAAAAGACCATTTGACCCTTACAACGTCCTCACCAGCCCCAACGAGGCCATCCTTTGCCCCGATTCCTTCCAGAGCATGTACACTCAGATGCTGTGTGGCCTTATCATGCGCCATGAGGTTCTCCGTGTCGGAGCTGTTTTCGCCTCTGGCCTTCTCCGGGCCATAAGATTCCTTCAGCTCAATTGGGACCAATTGGCCCATGATATCCACACCGGAACCCTAAACCCCAAGGTCACAGACCCTTCCATCAGGGAATGCATGTCCAAGATCTTAAACCCCGACCCCGAACTCGCCACTTTCATCAAAAACGAGTGCTCCGGCGAAAACTGGGAACGTATAATCGTGAGGATTTGGCCCAACACCAAGTACCTTGACGTCATAGTCACGGGTGCCATGGCTCAGTACATTCCAACTCTCGATTACTACAGTGGAGGCCTACCCAAACCTTGTACCATGTACGCCTCCTCCGAGTGTTTTTTCGGCCTTAACCTCAAACCCATGTCCGAACCCTCCGATGTCTCCTACACCATACTGCCAAACATGGGTTACTTCGAGTTCTTACCCCATGATGATGACTCTCCTGTGACCCTCTCCAGGGACTCGCCTCCTCGCTTGGTGGATCTAGCAGACGTGGAACTTGGTAAGTTCTATGAACTCATTATCACCACCTATTCAGGTCTTTGCCGTTACAGAGTGGGTGACATCCTTCAAGTAACCGGGTTCCATAATTCGGACCCGCAATTCCGCTTCGTGAGGCGTAAGAACGTTTTGCTGAGCATTGACTCTGACAAAACTGACGAGGCGGAGCTGCAGAAGGCCATCGAGAATGCCTCGGAGCTGTTGAAGGAGTTTAACACCAGCGTGGTGGAGTACACGAGCTTCGCTGACACCAAATCCATTCCGGGGCATTACGTGATTTATTGGGAGCTGTTCATGAAGGACTCGCCTCACTCTCCCACGAGCGAAGTGCTGAACCAGTGCTGCTTGGCGATGGAAGAGTCGCTGAATACAGTCTACCGACAAGGGAGGGTTGCGGACAACTCTATTGGTCCGTTGGAAATACGAGTGGTGAAAAATGGAACCTTTGAGGAGTTGATGGACTACGCCATCTCGCGTGGAGCGTCGATTAACCAGTACAAAGTGCCAAGATGCGTGAACTTCGCACCCATAATGGAACTACTCGATTCCAGGGTGGTTTCTTCTCATTTTAGCCCCGCTGCACCGCACTGGACCCCAGAACGTCGTAGTTGATGAAATTGTATAACGTAGCATGCAGTCGTCGTCATGCATAGGATCTTTTAATAAGGAAAAGAAAAAAAAAAAACAAGATGGATGACAGAAAAGGGTTGTTCATTGTTGTTGTTGTCATCATTTGCCAAACCCAAAACTGTTTGTATTTGTTGATTTGATATTTCCAAAGTAGTTGTTTTTCTCTTCTTTCTTTCTGGCCGAGGCTTTGTTAAACAGTGATGCGCTTTTTAACTTTTCTTGTCTGTGATGAAATATAAGATAAATTTCTTCAAAAGGGTGCGCCGTGTAATTAATCGTGCAAAGAAACCATGTGTTTGAGTTTCACCTTGTACTTGGAGGATTTGGAAAGACGTGGAAAGGTGAGTGATGGAAACAGTTGATTTTTGTTTAGGGTAGGTTGATTTGGTAAGAATTGAGGTTGTGATGTGATGAGTGATAATAGGTTGAAGTTATTATCTCTTTCAATAGGCACTATGCGGATGTACTTTTGTGCACGTGCTACATATTCTGTCCGCGACACTAGGTTGGTTTATAATTCGCAGGTAGATTGTGAAATGTGTCGAGTGCAACCCTGGTTTTTATTTAATAAATAAAAATGTTTTATTGAGGCATTATGTTGTTGGAAGCATCGGAAGACCCTTTATACCGCACTGATGCGAACGATTTAGTGCGTGGCTGCGTGAGGGACCTTATATTACTTACTGTCTGTCACAATCGACAGCCCTAAATATAAAACACATTCCATAATTTTCAATTAATATTTAATTACTTTTGAGATTAAATTTGGTAGCCTTTCTAACTAACATCTTTGACTATCTTCACCCCATCTCATCTGATTGAAGAAGGGTAAACAAAGGAAGGTGGAACGCACTCCATTTATGCGTTCTACGGAATTTGAATTTCCAAACGGAATATGTGTGCTTTAAAAATGAAGACAAGAATATAAAATTCCTGAAAAAGTTGTCTTTGCATTTCGATGGTTAGTTAACATATTTGACCGTCCTTAACGTATTTGACTTACACAACAACTTGTGTTACTGTGAATATTGCTTCCAAAGTGGCAGTTATATGATTCAATGTTGTACTTGAATGAATATGCCCATTAAAGCAACTAAAAGAGGAGGGAATAAAAGAATAACTATATTTAAATATTAAAATCTTGAGTGGAGATTTAGTTATTTCAGAAATAATTCTGACTATGGAGAGGGGTGCAAAGACTCATCGATTCAAGTCAGAGGAAGCTTCAACCAAAATAGTGAAAAATGTGATGCATGAGATCACACTTCAGCTATTTTTTTATACTTATCACCAAATACTGTGACGTTAATATTAAATAATGTTATTCCAAGAGTTGGTATTTTTGTACTTGTTTCCTTTCACCTACATGAAAGTGTATTAGTATTAATCGAATATTCCAAGGTTGTCTATATGTTGGGATCGGTTTTGGTAAGGGTGTGGAATGGTCAAATGGGTTCGCATGTGGGTTGGTTGGTTCGTTTGTTTGATAAGTGATTTAGATTGAATTATGAAAATTTAAACAAAGAACCCAAATTTTTACTGGTTCGAGATAATTGAGTAAGTTATTCAGCCTAATTTTTTTTTATTTTAATTAATAAAATCATAATTAAAATTTATATTACATATATTGTTGATGCATTTTTAAAGATTAATAGTGTTTATCCATATTGACTATTGTTTTAAAATTTAAGATAGTTATAATTTTAGTCACCAACATCCAAAATTCCAGAATTAAATTTGAGAAATTAAAAAATATTTTAAAACCATTTTTAATCTCACTAAAGTAAATTTCTCTTAATTTGAGAAACAATGGATCGAACTAATCGGAATTAACAACCCTATCAATTTGTCTACATAGTTAATTACTTTCAGCATAGAGGGTTGTGGAAAAGTAAAAAATAAAACAAAGTGTGGATGTTAGTTTGGTATGTGATATGATTTGAAGTTTGAATATAGTTGAAGAGAAATAATATTATATTACTAAAGACCTTTGAGATGCATGTCTCGTTTATATGACAAGTGTGAAGGCAAATTAAGACTTTGAACACTATAGTTGAAGGCAAATTAAGACTTCCGTTTAGCTTGGTGGCTTTAAGTTGAGGTTGAGGGAGCACATAACTTTAGTTATGTTTCCATTTTTCTTATCTGAATATTTAAACATGATTATATATCTGTAACTCAAATTTAATATCACTAATCAAATCAAAATATCTAATCATCGCACTAAATATTCTTGAGAGACGACACTTGACTTTTGCCAATACGTTTCACACTCACACACAGTTATTAACATATCTACAGAATTTGCATTTTATATACTATGGGTAGATTATATTCTATTAGTTTTAACCGTAAAGTATTAGGTTGAGATTTTACTCAAAAGATAGAAACATCAATGAGATATGAGTCTAATCACATAAGACATTGATACCACTCTCAATTCAAAACCTTAAATCAATGGATTTATTGGTCTTTATCCTTATATAGTGTTCCACTTTCTCATTTCTAGCCAATTAGGAACTTAGACTGACACTTAGATTCTTAACAATCTCCTCCTTAATGGTGAGTCTCTTCAACCACATTTAGGGATGTCAAAAAAATCCGTACCCGCGAGTATCCGCGGATAAAACCCGCAACGGATAGAAAACGGATATTAAAAATGGATACCCACTACCCGCGGGTACGGGTATTTTTGATACCCGCATATTAATGGGGCGGATACGTATCTGTACCCGTGGATACCCGTACCCGCTAAACTTACACATCTTGACATTCTCCTATTTCCTTTCTTTGAGATTAGGCATATAAATCAAACTTTCTATAGACAATGACGTTTATGATATGTTTATTGTCAAATGATGAAATCAAAATAAGAATACTTGGCATCTGGCAATTGAAGTTTATTATTTACTTATTTTATTTATTTTTCAGGAACCAATAGGAGAAAGTGAGTTTGTTGATCAAAACACTAATTAAAAAATTTCCATTGTGTTGAACATCATTTTATATTTATTTTTATAATTATTTGGACTTGTATCAATGGATACCCAACGGATATGGATACGAATACGGGACAGATATTTATTCAGCGGGTAAGATACGGGGGAGCTACTACCTGTACCCTATCCGTCCCGTTGACATTCCTAACCACATTGGCACACTCCTCCTTTATAAACCTAACAAGATGGCCTCATGTAAGATTTGTTTAGTTGAACAAAGACGAATGAAATACACTAGTAAAAAGTGTAGGTTTTTTTAAGAGAAACACTACTGTTACACATTTTCTAATTTGTTTTAATATAAATGAGAAAATACAAAAAAAAAACGAAAATGTAAAATGATATAATGAAAAGAAATTAAGCAATAAATTATAAAAAGACAATATACTAAATATGAATAAAAGTAATGTAACCCTTTTTTTTAAGCTATCTTGTCTCACTCTTAATCGGGGAAAACATAGGTTGTGCGAAAGTGAGGCAAAAAAATGTGAGAAAATGATAGCTTTTTTAAGTTAATTGAATATAAACAGAGGCAACGCTTAATGAAGTTGGTGGTGGTCGGAATAAGGTTTTAAAGTGGTTGGACGCTGTAAAGTAAATCCTTTGGATGTCTTCCTGTCTGGTGAAGCTCATCACTATACTCTGCTTATTTTTAATCATAGGTTTGAATATAGAACAAACAAAGCTCTCAATTTTTTTTTTTAAAGTAAACAAAATCATAGCAGCATAAAGTAATGGGGTTATGTGTTTAGTTTTGGTTTATTAGCAAGGAGCTCATAACCAATAAATACATTTAGGACATTATTGTTCATCAGCAGTTACAAAATGAAACTTCATCACATATTTCGAACTTCATCACTGCCACATGCAAATAAAGGGATCATTTCACTTTAGAATATAATAAAGTATTATTTGAGATATCGTAAGAACTAAGATAAATTTATAAATATAGGTAGTGGTAATTTTTTTTTTCTTACAAATTAATTTTTAAGATTAAATTAGGATTAAATTCATTTTTTAAAATAATATCAAAATCATTTGAAACTTTATCTTAATTATATTTATTATTTGTAGAAGTGAAGTTCACAATTAACTAAATCATGGATTAAACATTATTTACTTTTTTTTTATTTATTTCTTATCAATCGGTAAGAGTTTTAATTTACTTTGTAAAGTTAATCACTCTTTCCATTCTAAAATGACTTCATTTTTTTATATAAAAATATTAATTGATATTGTAAAAACAGAAGACTTTTTTAAAAAAAAAAATGCCTTTTATATATTAATTAAAATTATATTTTTATTGAAAAAGTGAGAGTGTTATAGTAAATACATTTTAAAAAACGACATATTTATTGGTTAACCCGATCCTATACTGTCAAATTATAGTTGTATCGAACTGATGATTAACATGGTATGGAAATAAGGTAAACGAAAGTAAATTAATTATAGTGTTTGAGATAAAAAGAAGTTAATTAAATGAAAATATTTTTGGAGAAACATATGAAGGTGGATTGTTTACGTAAATGTTGTGTGTGATGGACATTAAATAATGATTAATGAAGTTTTGGGGTTTGAGGAGGAATAACATGAACGATAATGATGGTGAATTTGTTTTGTAAGGTTGCATGGTTAAAGGTGGAGGCTTGAATAGTGGAGGTGCAACTGTGTAGTGATAAAGTAAGAAGATTAGGTTAGATTCCAAGTCGATCACGTGCATTGTTGTCATCTTCTTCGACACTGCTTTTCCTTTGAGCCTTTGTCCCTTCTTTCAGTCCCATGATAACTAGTAGAGAAGCATTGAAACAATGGTGCTCTTTTTATTATTTCTCATCGGTCACTTTTATATCTTCAACCGCGAGACTTATCATCAAAGTTTCTGCCAACCTTTATGCTTGTGCTTTGTCTTCTTCTGCCGCAATATACTTCATTTCTTTCTCTTTCGTATACGATATTTTAACTACTAAATTTTGATAACTTTTTTATTTTATAATATGAGGTATCATTTTTTAAATGATTTTAGAATATTGAGAATGAGAAAATGAAAATTTGAAAAATTATTCGAAAAATAACAACTAAGATTATAAGAGAAAGTTATCAAAATATAGTTGTGAAAAAATCATTTTACATACACAAAAACTATAATTCTTTTGTACAAAATCTTCCAAATTAATCATCTTGTTTTAAACGGTACGTCTTAATACAAAATTAGAATTCAAATCTTTGTTTAGTCTAATTTAATCTAACTCAACTTCATCACACTGGTTTAATAAAGACCGGTTTAATAAAGAGATATTTGTCTTGATTTAGTACAATGGGATTTGTCTCTAGTTATACATTATTATATTCTTATTTTATATTTAATCAATGTCAAATTTTAAGACTTTTGTGTGTGTTATGGAGTTCACGTATTACTTAGTGCTAACATTAGAAGAAGAATTTTAATCCTTTCTCTTTTGGAATGGTTGGAAACTTTCGGTTTAAAAATAGAGTTCTTTTGTATGAGATGATACAAAGACTTCGGTTTCATAGAGCACTTATGTTACTTAATGATATAATATTAAAGGGAAAATTACCAATAACTTCTAATCAATGAACTAAGAAATTATTACTAGTAAACTTTACGTTACATTACGTCTTAAATTTAACCGTTATTCTCATTTATATAATATTTTACTTGTTTTTCTTCGATTTAAATCGTTACGCTTACTTCCAAACATTGGAAACATATTTTTGATTTTACGATTCCTGTGATCGTTAAATTTTACACTCCTTTTCTTCTTCTTTTTCTTGCTTGAAAACATATGTTCCTTTTTTTTTATTAAAAGAACAATGTTTTGTACGAGTTTAACTTAATGTTTATTAAAAACAGAGATTTTTTTAGTGAAGAAAATATAGAATTTTTTTTATTTTCCAAGAGCTTTTAAAGTTAGTAATTGGACTACAAGTTGTAGAAAAAAAAAAGTTGTTGAAAAGAATGGTATTCAGAGATGCTTTCATAATTCATCACTATTTTTATTGTTAATGAAATTTATTTATGTTGAAATTTTTTAAAATGTACTATTCAATAATATCAACATATATATCCACGTGTCATAAGCTTAAATCCTCTGAATATATATTGAATCCTAAAGTACAACTTAAATTAATACTTCATAACGGGGCCGTATTTTTAAAGAACAATAAAATGTAGTTTGATTATTCCTCTTAATAAATGATAGAGAGAAAAAAAAGTAGATAAAAATGTGAATTATATATAAAAAAAAGTGTCTGTTCAAGTTAAATAGAAAATAAAATTGTATATTCCAAAACACACAAAAAAAAATTATACAAGTACACGTTAAAATTATGGAGGCAAAACACCAATCCAACTTAATCTTTAAAAAAATCGATGCAGAATACACTGCTTTAAAAAGTTTTTTTATATAAACTTTGTAGTTATGAAAACTGAATAATACCGTTATCTCTAACTCTGATAAATAAACAATTGTAACATATGTCAAGTTGGTCACATCTTTACTCTATTTAGATGGTAATATACACATATTTATCCTAGATTCTGAAATATAGAAATATTTATTATCAAAATCTATGTGTAATTTGTGTCAATGAAAAAACATAACATTAAAAATAGAAGAAATTTAGTCTATACTTTCGTAGAAAAAATATCAACAGCTTGTATAATTTAGACAGGAGCTACGAGAGAAGGTGTTAGCCCAATATATCAGCCCATGTTAAACTCATACGAAATAAATAAGGCTCTTTTTAATATTATTTAACATTAGTTGTAGTATATTTTGAAAATACACAGTGAATTATATAATCTAAAATGTATTTTCAAATGTCGAAATCTAGAAACACATTTTGAATACGTTATGAATTACACAAAATTTATAAGTACAACATAGATTAAACAATCTGAATTAACTTTTTCAATTTCAGATTCACTGCTCCGTAATTAACAAATTTTTTTTTTTACTTTCAAAAAGGAATTAAATTTTTTCATTCAACAATAACAGAATCCAGTTTGTTTTTCTAGGTGACAATAATTTTGTACATCATCTTCTCCTTTCCCTTCCAACATTGCCTTTTACCACTTTTTTTTCTTTTTCTCCACGCAAACCTAATATCTTTAAAATATTAAAATGGGTCAGTCCGACTGGTTCAATTCGGACAGTGATAAACGACTTTGTTTCTTCTTGTACTTTTTTTTTTCTTTTCGCAGTCCCATAAATTTATAAACCTCATACTATCTATCACTAAAATTATAATAAAAAAGGTAATATTTATCCTTACACCCCAAATTTTTAAATATATTTCGGCTTAAATTTCTTTATGAAACTGAAAATATATTTTAAATTCCACAATCGGGAAAAAATATAATTTTCTTTATTTGATATACTTTTACTCTAATTCAATCTATTTATCAAATTTCAATTTTAATTTGATATAAATTTTATAATTTTTTTTACATTGGATATTTTTGAATCAAGATTTTCAAATATGAAAAATAAAAAATATTCGATACAATTTTGTTAATCTAAAATTTTAGTTAAGTTGGACCAAAGATCAAGATGAGTTGTCCTAGATCGAAGGTCGACACGGATCAATCCAAGCTAAAGGTCAACACGGGACGACTTGGACGAAAGGTAAAATTAGGTTTGCTAGGACGAAAGTTAAGTCGAACCAAACTAGACTCAAAGTCAAGACGGGTCGGTCATGGTTGGAGGTTGATTAAAATTTGACCCAACTAAAACTCGATTAAGTCAGTCCCGACCTAATTCAATTGAGTCTTCCTAACTTAATTCAACTGAGTCGACCTTGGTAGAAATTTGACCAGATTTGCTTGAGTCTGTCTTAACTAGGGATGGCAATGCGGGCCGGCCCGCCCCGCATAAGGCCCGCACACCGCGAGCCGGCCCGCCCCGCCCCACACATTTTATGCAGGCCGCATACTCTGGTCCGCCCCGCATATATGTTGGCCCACGGGACCGCGGGCCGGCCCGCTTTTTTTAAAATTTTTTTATTTATATTTTTTTTATGATAAAACTTTCAATGTTTAAAAATTATGAAATTTTAAGAAGTTCACAAAATTAAGTAAAGACTTTGGGGAATTAGATGATAAATTGATAATTCAACATTTTCATCATATTCATACTATGACATACACAATGTATTCTTTAAATTTTAGCA
>Ga0099822_1004002_pt1 | contig 19078 bp, 6 predicted proteins | sample CowpeawhiteBW_FD_76839 | JGI IMG/M metagenome (GOLD analysis project Ga0099822, IMG submission 76839) | Root nodule microbial communities of legume samples collected from California USA - Cow pea white BW | ecosystem: Host-associated > Plants > Roots > Nodule | place: USA: California | collected...
TTAATTAAGAAATATGTGTTGTAAAATATTTATGTTTTTAAATATAAATATATATTTTTGATATATATATATATATATATATATATATATATATATATATATATATATATAAAATTAAGATAATAGATAATGTATAAATGTACGACTTGTGTTGTAATAAAAAAGACTTTTAGATTAACATAAAGTTTTGTTAATATATACTTTGCACCTTGTAAAATGATCTTTACCAGAGTGATCTTTACAATAATACACATGCTTTAATATATTTTGGCAAATGCTAAAAACGATACGAATTAAAACAAAAATATTTATTTTAATGCATACAATTATTATTTTTATGATTCTAAACACGCTTAGTATAACTTGTAATATTTTTTTAGTTCATTACATTTGTCCTCTTAACTTTAAAATTGTTTTTTTATTGTTGTAATTTAAAGAACTCGCTTTAGTCTCTCTATGAAATAAATTTTACTCTGTTCAAAGTATAATATTTTTTAATTTTATTTTCTTATAAATCAGCATAGATGATAAAAGTGCAATAAAGATTTATTTTAGATGTATATTAATTCATGATATTATTTAATATTTTGTATGGATCATTACATAATGAAATAGATCATCAAAATATTAATATTATAAGGATTATATATGTTTTTGGTTTCTTAATTTTACTTCAAAATTAAAATTAGTCTTTCCTTCAAATTTTGATTAAATTTAGTCTTAGGAATATGTGAATTTAGTTTTCTTAATCAAATTTAACTATATTTAATCTTGTTAAATTTATTTGATAGTTCAATTACGTTTCACACTAGTTTTTAACTATGATTAAAGCGAATATACATAAAAATATGCAAGTAACTTAAATATTATAATAAAATACTTTTGAAACGTCAAATAAATTTAATAAAATTTGATAAAAAAACTTTATTTATGCTTATATAAAATTTGAGACTAGATTACATCAAAATTATAAGAAAAAAGACAAATTTTAATTTTTAATTAAAATTAAGAATAAAAAATCATATTTAACCCATTTAATAAAATACGAATGTACATATTTGATCAATAATTAAATTATAATAAAGATTTATTAATTATTATTGTTATTATTATATAAGGATCACATACTGCACCATCTTTGAACAGAAGGAACAGTCAAAACAGTGGAATTTTGAACTGAAGAAACAAACAGAGGGTAAATTCGTCATTTCAACTCAGCAGCGGCCCGTTTGTGTGACCGTTAATAATGGCGTGCATGACTGATGGAGCCCACAAATTCCAGCTCTCTCACTGATCATTAACCAAACGCATCCCACAGTGTCAGCCAGCTGTAAAGGAAATAGGGTTTCCCATAATTTAATCAATTCAGAGGGACAAAACCGTCTTTTCCGCACTCTCTTTTCCTTTTCTTTTTCCTTCACATTTTTTTTTCTTCTTCATTTTGTAGCTTTGGTCTCTCTCACAGACACACTCTCTTTGTTCTGTTCCTTCCTTCTAGAATATAATAAATCCACGAGAGAAGCCCGAAAATCTTTCTATTCTGGAGAGAAAATTTGGATGGTGAAATTGGAGGGTTTTCCAGGATCCCGAGGCCGAATCTCGGTTCAATTTACGGAGAGGGAGAGGAACAACAACACCCGTTATTGTTGTTGTTGTTGATTCTCGAATCGTTTAGAGAGACCCAGATAGGTAAATAGCGTTTAGAGAGAGAAAGGTGAAGTGGGGTTGTGGAAAGTTTGGGTTTTTGGTGTGTTGTTGTGGTTGGCGGGTGTGAAAGGGAAAGATGACGGATGTAGTACTGTATATATACGATGTGACGAATAGTGGATCGGAGAAAACGAACAACACCATTGTTCAGATCAACAAGATCTTCAAGGATGGGATTGGTCTCGGAGGCATCTTCCACAGCGCCGTGCAGGTCTTCTTACCCTAACTTAGTTATTGTTTGAGTTTCACTGTTGATTCGATCTAGGTTTTGTTTTGCTTATGTGTTGTGGGGAACTTGATTGGTTTATGCAAATGTTGAATGGGTGAGTGTAATTCTCCAATGTGGGACTCCACTGTTAGTTTGGAATTTCATCGAGTTTGGTTGTTGTTTGCATGAAGCAGTGTATTTGAGATTTGAGAAACAGCGATTAACTCGGTACCTAAGTGATTGTCAGTTATGTAAGCTATGATTAGAGTTTAGGATTTTGCAGGTATATCTATGGTGCAGTTATAAATATTTTTTCATACTTCAGCATGTGTTTTTGCTGTTGGATTGAGAAGTTTGAAACTTGTAGTTTGCAGATATACTGGATGTTGCTTCTGGTTGTTTCTATCTTTATTGTATATGTTGGGGCCAGCCCTGGATTGTTATGGAAGATAAGTGTGTTTAAGGCGGTTTTTGGTTCTGTGGAGTGTGTCGTTGTAACTAGTTAACTGTTATGGGTGAGAGTAGTAGTCATTCTGAAGTGAAGAGAGAAAATTAAGATATGTCCTAAATTAGTCTGTGTGATGTATGTATATGTATATTTGTCTTTCTATTAGAATGGAGATCTTTGACATCATTTGTTGGCACGATTATCAGACTGACGTTAGGATCTCTTTCTCCGAGTCTGCATGGACTAGTCATTCTGGTATATGTGATCGTTGGCTTGATCCTGTCATATGAAATCTTAGTTTGGGTATTTTTAGTTTAACAGAAGGAAGTGTAATTGCATTATTATAGTGGATTTTAGGAAGAAGTATGGCATTTTTTTTGGGCGTGATTAATGCTGAAACCAAGGGGACAATGACAAAAGTAGTTTCAGACCAGTTTATTATGCCTCTGGGCTTTGATACTTCCCAACCCAACAACTTTCCAAGCTTAAATTGTTGTAAACCAAACTTGAAGTTCTTGCCATTTTTATTAATTGCGTCTGTTAGATGTAATTATTTATTTCCCTTTAGATTTTAAAATTACGAGGAATACAATTATTTCTTTTTATCGTTCAGTTAGCACTTTGGCACTCCCAGTGTGCAATAGCTAAAGGAACTTATCTGTCTGTTTGAGATTGAAAATCGTCTTCTATTTTTACCGACTTCTACTTTGGAAATATGGTGACGCACTTTCTTTATCTTGTCATCCAGCTTAAACAGAAACTCTTTCCCTCACCATATAACTCTTTTTGTTGTTTTATCTGTTCATGTTTTAGCTTACATCTTTTGGCCCAAAAATTGTTTATCATTGACGCACTTTTGTTTCCTTGACATATGGTATACTTGCTTTTTTTTTTTTTAATTTTGTGCTTACATAGTAAGATTGTTTGTTCTGCTATGACAGGTTTATGGAGAGGATGAATGGTCATTTGGATTCTGTGATCAAGGAACCGGAGTTTTTAGTTGCCCTTCTGGAAAGAATCCAATGTATACATTTCGTGAATCCATTGTTCTTGGGAAAACAAACTTTTCCATTTTCAAGGTGAATCAAATATTAAGAGAACTTAGTAGAGAGTGGCCAGGGAGTTCATATGATCTGCTGGCCAAAAACTGCAATCACTTCTGTGATGAATTCTGTGAAAGGCTTGATGTACCAAAACTTCCAGGTAAATATCTAACTAAAATGATACTTGTACAGTGTTCATTCTTGTTTCCTAAAAGATGACCTGGTGATATTTTGGACACATAATGTAAATTCTATGGTATGTGTAAGGCCCCAGGAGTTGGTAAGTCCTATGAAACTCAGTTATAGGCCTTTGGTTTGTAATCAGATAACAGAAAAAACGAAAGGGAGTTAGTTCAGTGGTGCAAAATGGGAAATAGAAGTGGAAATTGGAGATCCCATTTGAATTAAGATGGGTAATTGAGCAATGGGATTCAGTTCTTGTGCTTTTTATTAGTGCTGTGGGAGTGGACTTAGCTCTGTGGGTCTTGCAGAAGGCACCTCTATTATACATTCTTTATGAATACAGTTTCTCTATCCCTTCATTTACTCGTTTCTGACAGTATGCTAGACTTTACCAATAAAGTTTGTGGTTGAAGTACTGTTTCTCCCAGATAAAATATAATACTTTGAGGAAACTCTATTCAAATTAGATAGTTATATGATTGTTATCTTTTTAACCCGTGTTCCATTGAATTCAACTTTTTATTAATTTTAGTATATATAGAACACATCTATTTAGTTCAATATACATTTTATATTGAAAAACATAAATGCCCTCGGATTGCAGATATATGTATTGTAGGAAGTTGGCATTAGGAAGGTAGTTTAGTCAAGGCAAATGATATGCACTCAAAAGAACTGATATTAGGGTGAATCGATAATTTGCCACTTGCCATTTGAAATTTATATGTAAAGTGGAGATGTCTTAAGCAATGATCCATCTGGTGAATTATTGCTTCTGTTCTTTACTTTTTTTTCATCTTCTACTTTGTAATCTTACAGCTTCCGTGACAGGTTGGGTTAATAGATTTGCCAATGCTGGTGATACTGCTATGGAAGTGGCTGGAAACACTGCATTACGGGTACGAAACAAAGTTCATAATCCACCAAGTTATGGTGTTGTGTTAACTATTTGTTGGAATTGTCTCATCATAACCTGACTCTTGTTCTTTTGGCTTGAACACTTCATTTAAGTAGTCATTACTTATGATTAGTATTGACATATTTTGAGAAACTCAGTTGCACTGATGATGATTGTAACCTGGTGATTGCAGTTCCGGCAAGCTAAAACCGAGATTGTGTCAGCAAGCAAAGTAGCATACAGGTTCCTCTTAGGTGTTACGAATAATGTTACAAATAACGTTAAGAATGGTCCCGAGTCCCCTAACAACAATTCAAACAGAGGAGGGTCCCCTAGATTTCAAACTGCTTGGTTGAAAAGTATGATCACTAATGGTGCAAAACCATCTACCAGTTCTGAAGCTGAGGATCAGAATGGAATTACCCCTCTACAGCCAAAGCAAGAAGATGAAAAATCAATGCTACATAGTTCATCTTCACACGATAGTTGAAGGCTTAGAGTTATGCTGTGTAATGTAATTTGTAAGAGTCAAAAAAAAGTAAACAAAATTTTACATGCTATTCATTTCTGTATCAAATGTAAAATTTCGTTCCTTTTTTCAACTCAAATCATGTGTTACTGATGAACCACTTGTACTGTTTAGTTTGACCTTAATTGATGTTTGATGTTCGTGATGATGATACAACAACGCCTATTTTATCTCTTCAACTAATTTGGCCTAACGTTGTTTTTGACAAACTCCTTTAGTAAATGCATCACAAGTTCATAAAAGTGAAGTTAAGCTGTTGAAGGACAACAGTAATAGGTATCTTTAATATTTAAGTTTTCTCTTATTGTGTTCTCCTACCGTATCATTTTATTTGATCAAATTATATTTTTAGTTAATGAATTTTGAAGTAAATTCGGTTTAATTTTCAAAATTTCAAAATTATTTATTTTCAACTTAAAGGAGAAAAACTTATTTAATTTTTAACTATCAAATTTGAGGGACTAAAATATTTTGAAAAACTGCTTTTAGTTCCCAAACTATAAATCGGATTTCTAAAATTGGACTAAACTATTTTATTTTAATTTAAAGGGCTATTATTAAACTTATTTTAATTTTAAGGACTAAAAGTGTATGCCAAGAATTTAAAAGATAAATTTCTATGCACAAGGTCTTAATTGACCGGGACAAAGTTATACTCTGTCAAATTGTTAGAACTATGATCAAGGTAGCATCAAACATGCAAATGGCACAAATTATAATGCGCCTTATCCATAAGATAATGTTAGCTCTTTTCAAGTGCCAAAAGTCTATTGTGTGAAAGCTATGAACTCCCCAAATAAAAGAGGCCATTTATTTCTTTTATTTTCTTTCTCAAAATGATTTTTTTTTAATCGCCAAGTCATAATTCTTAATATTTTGTCAGTGGAGAAAATTGAACTTAAATCTCTCTTATTTTTTCTTTTAAACTTTTCAAATCAACTTTATAACTCCCAAATGTTAATAGGAAGAGTTGAATCCACAACTTATTTCACCCTTCTTTCCGACTTTTATCACCAAACCAACCTAATAGCTCATTTTTTTCTCAAAATGGATGATAAAGACATAGACTACTTGAGAAACTTTAGATCACTAAAATGAATTTTGTTCCACTCCACAAAATCTTTTATACATGTAATATTATGTCACTTTCGATCATTGAGGAACTGCATAGATGCTGTCTATCTTTTGGTGATAACAGTAATGTAAACCTAACCTTTCAAAAAAGGCCAAGATAAAAGTTTACACTTTGATCTTATGGGAGTATGATATGCCAATGTTAATCCTTCCCTCCTTTTAATCTTGAGTATTGTATACTCTAATCACTTTAAATCTATACGGTTTCTATCATCTGATTATAATGGTGACACCTCATTTTCAGTACTCAGATGTCAATGAAGTATTCAAATGGTGACATCTCTCTAGTTTCTGGTTTGCAAGGGAATACCTTTGTGAATAGGCCAACCAATCTCTTTGATTTAAGGTAGAAACACCAAAGTTAAAAGATGCTCCAAAATTGAAGGAATGAATTGTTTCTTCTTTTTTCCTGCATTATGTTTTGCTAAATAGATTTTAAGCTTAACTCAATCCTACAAAATCAGTTTGTAAGGTGAGGTTTGCACATATTTATTTATTATAAATTGACTTTATCTCTAATCGATGTAGGATTTATAACATTTTCAAACTATAGAGGTACGTGTCCATCTCACGGTTTAAATTTCACCAAATGGTGAGGAACTAACAACAAAATTTTATGCTATGTGAACATATTCTACTGAAGTCATAGAAGGACAGCGTGCAGTCTAACTTTCCTGCATTATAGTATTATTCTTTGATTAATAATTAAACCAACACAAGCAAATAGAGAACCTATTAAAATGTGATGAAGAGCTATGCATCATTAAGGACTGATTCATTCAATCTCTGGTCTTTAGAATACAATAATATTTATTTATTGATAAAGTTTGGCAAGACTTCTTTGTTGGAAGCTTTGACTAAAGATTATTAGTTCCACCTTTTCCAACTCTCCAAGGGGTGTGCGTGTGAAGTGTATGCTTTTAAATATGAGGCTAGTGAACTAAAATTCAGTTAGACCTAATTTTCAGGCAGCCAAAATGTAATTAACAGTAAAACAAAAGATGAGCCGAACCAACAGGAACAAGTCCATTTCTCTTACTGATATTTTATCATTTTTAAGATGTGAATCAGACAACTTTCCATTAGTAGTGCACCATTTCCCATAAGGGCAGCGAAATAATTATGATTTCTACGTAAGATGTTTAGGTAAAACAAGCAAGATCTTAAAATTGGTATGCTTATCTACATGAAACCACATTTAAGCCTAATCATTCAATTTCCTTCCCTTATATTCTGTTAACAACTAAACATTCTGTTATACCGTACACAACTTGTGTGAAACTGTAAAATGCTCAAGAAGTGTTTTATCATGTTAGTTGGAGGATAAATAAGAGGCTATAGGGTTTAAAACCAAACAGTATTCAACCCTTTTTAAAATTGAAAAAGGCACCGAAGTTGTTTATCGACGATTTTGGTTCCAAACTTGTACAATATGCCTATGATGAACCAAATCAACTTAACGTGAATTATTTATCAATTGGGCTACTAAACTGCTAATTTTCAATCTTAATTGGAGTGTGTTTGATGTTCAAGATTCCATAATCAAGACATAATTGACGTGGAATTCGCTTATGTTATTGATTAATTTCACAAATATGGTCTCTGTGAATTTCAATCAGAAATTCATACATTTCTCTCCAAAATCTATATTTTTCTGTTTTTTATAAGGGTGGAATGATGTGTGGTGAAAAGAAAAAGTATGAAAATGGAGAAGATGTAGAAGGATGTAAAGACATGTTGAAGTGGATCACTGACAACATAAATTGTAGTAATGTAAATTGTAAGAAAAATAAATTACCAAGGATAGAAAGGATAGAACAGAAACTAGTAAAGAGAATCTATGAAAGCGGTAACCTAAATTGTTACATTCATCATTGGATTTTGGATTTTTCATTTCTCCTGTTTGTAATGTTCAGAGAGTGTTTGAATTGTATCCATAAATTGTCACCTCAATTTTAATTTGAATGGCCTATTTATACTTCTCCCATTTTTTCCTACGGGCTTTATTCCTTTCTCGACTCTGTTTGGCACACGCTTCTCTTGATGCTATCTACTATGATGCACTGATCAATAAGCTCTCTATTACCCTTTGTTCATTTGAACATCCCTTCTTTCGATCCATTCTTTTCTTACATCATATCATTCCCTTTGATCCTCTTACTTGGATCCTCTCCTTCTACGTCCCGATCTTTTATGCGCTTAACAGTAGTATAGTATATCAGACAGAACTTAGCCCATTACTTACGAACTGAGATACCAATAAATGTTGAACAAATCTGAATCTTCACTTTCTCTCAAATGCTCACAGAAAAAAATTAAAAGCAAATTAGTTTCATAGTTTCTATCATGATTATGATCCGCAGTAAGAAAAGCATGAACTTTGCCTCTAACTTCGATCCAACTGCTACCTGGAATCCTTTTCATCCCTTTTTCCTTCATTTCAGTCCTTACAGTTGCGACTTCTGACCACTTACCTGCTGCGGAATGAGCATTTGACATCATCACATATGACGATACATCATCAGGATCTAAAGACAAAATCTTTCTTGCTGCAAGCTCTCCCAACTCCTTGTTGGAGTGGATTTGACAGCCCCCAAGCAATGCCTTCCAAAATCCAAGTCCAGGGTCAAAAGGCACACTCCGAAGAAAATCCTCAGCTTCTGCAAATCGTCCAGAGCGAGCAAGCAAGTTAACCATGCAAGCATAATGCTCAGACTTTAGTAAATTGGGGTTCTCAAACCTTGCCCGATTGAAATAAGAGTAGCCCTCATCAACAAGACCAGCATGATTACAAGCCCAGAGTAACCCGAGAAGGGTAACATCATTAGGTTTATATCCTTCAAGACACATTCTTTTGAAGAAGCTTATCGCTTCAACACCTCTTCCATTCTGTGCATAACCACATATCACGGCATTCCACGAAACTATGTTCCTTTTAACAAGCTTGTCAAACATTAGCAGGCTGTCGTCCATGCTTCCACACTTTGCATAAAAGCTGATAAGAGAATTACCAACAAACTGATCAACCTTGCCCAAAAACTTGATGGCGCATGCATGAAAACCTTTTCCAACTCCAAGGGAAGCTATATTTGCAGCTGCACAAATCACACACGGAAAAGTAGATTCATTGGGTATATATCCTTCTCTAAGCATGCCAATAAAAAAATTCACAGCTTCTTCATTATGACCCGTTTGGCTACACCCACCAACCATTGCATTCCACGAGACAACATTCCTCTCAGGCATCTCATGGAAAACCTGCAGAGCCTCTTCAAATCCCCCTCTCTTCAAGTACCCACAAATTAGAGTTGTATAAGACACCACATTAGGGTGTAGAGTATCTCTGAAAGCCTTCTGGGCATCTTCTGTAGAACCCAGCTTGAAATACAAATCAAGAAGAGGAGTACCAACAAATACATGACGACTAAGGCCAACCTTCATCGCACAAGCATGAAGCTGCCTCCCAATAACAACACTTCCAAGTGAAGTGGAGGAGTTAAGCATGGTTCCAAACGTGAACTCATTGGGTCTAATTTCCGAGGCCAACATCATACAGAAAAGATGGATAGCATCTTTATAACAGTGCCGCTTAACGAAACCTTGAATTATGGTCGTTGCTGAAGCAACAGTTAGGTCAGACATTTCTTCAAACATGTGGCAGGCAACATGGAAAGAGGTTGAATCCAACCCAAATGGATTAATGTCTTTGTGTATAGCTGATACTTTATGCTTATTGGCATGATGGGTTTCAGTAATGTTGCTACAAGAAACAACATAGGGTGCAATCCACGTGTGATCAACGCAGAGTCTAGAAACTATGTTTCTCAATTGAATCTTCATTCAATATTATACTAAAGTTTTCACATTGATGTTGTTCCCTCCCAAGTCACAACCTTTTGCTGCACCCTAGGAATAGTGTAGTCTGTGTTGTATTTTTCTCAAATCAACGTTGTGTTTTCGTGTATCTACGTTTTTTCCTGCATGTAACCATGGCCGATGAATTTGGTTATATAAACTCGAGTTTAGTAAATATAAAAGTAATATTAAAATTTTATTAATTATATATGTCTTTTTTTTTTTTTACAAGAATAGATAAAAATTGATGTAAACAAAAACAAATAACAGTAGAAAATAAATTGCGTGCACTTTTTTTTTAAGGGAACAATGTTAACTATGTTCAATTTGAACTTGTTAGATTGATTGAAATCACATTGATACATGTTATATTAAAATAATTAATTTCTAATATCAAATCAAGAAAATATAAAAAGTGTTAATGTTTCAATTGTAATTAAAGTAAAAATTTTATATTATCAGCTCATTTATTGCTTTTTATAGTAAGGAGACACAATTTGGTAACTTTTAACCTAACATATTTACCTAACAATTTTGTTGGTCAATATGCTTTTTTAGTTAATAACTTTTTATACAAAACCTTTTACCTTTCTGATTCTGATGAAAATAAATAATAAACCTAATAAATTATTTGTTAGTACTTGATCCATGATTTTGTGAACCTATAATTTAACATTTCTTTTTCATCCTTCTCAATCGATGATTTTATTAATGTACTTTAATTATTATCTTAGCATTCTAATTGGCCATAATAACTCGGTATATTTTTCTAATGTAATTTTGTCGTGCGTGCCATAATAGTTCGCTCTCAACTTAAGAATTTATACGAGTTTACCTTTCAAGAGTTTGTCTGAATTTAGTTAAAAAGAATTGATAGCAATTTGACTATTATGAAGGCACGGCACAAAAAATCCATTAGAAAATCTAAATTCTTAACTCAAAAGTTTAATAACTTTGAATATATCCAATAATAATTTAGAAGATCGAAGATAAAATAATGTTATTATATTAAATAGAGAAATTTAATTTAAGAATGATATATTTGCACACTTATTTTTTTTCATTCTAATTTGTTTTATAACCAAATTTTCTTTATTACTAGGAAATTTAATTAATGTTTAACGTCAATATTATACGTTAAATAATTTTGGGTTCTTCAAATTTTCAGATATAATTAATCATTATTTCTGATGATAAGTACTTTGTATCTATTAAAAAATGTATTTACGTTATACCAATATATTTTTCTTGTTTGACAAATCTTACAATTAAATAAAAATAAGTTATAAAAATACAAAGTATATTAGATATATCAAATGAATATTCAGGAATCTTCACTGAGAAATTTCCTTAGGAACGAACACTGAACGAAACTTCCAATGGACAGCGATTAAAATTTGCACATGCAAGAGTGGACCCTTGAAAACAAAATGCTTAACTTTATCCCAAACCATACATTTTTAGTATTTGAATTTTCCGTGAAAATGAAAAAAAAGCAACATGATTTTGAAAAATATAGAGATGAAATCCACTCTGTATGATAGTACTAGTAGAGAGATTAGAGAGGGGAGAGGTCATTATCAAAATGAAATCCTGAAAGTGATAAGATAATCCAAGAGGCACATGGCAATAGTATCAAAATGATGAGGGTCCACTGGTGTTGTTGTATTTTTCGAAATCAGCTCAAAAAGTCACTCCACACAGGAAATTAGAAGCCTCACATTAACATAAAGTTAAAAGATAATGAATAATAAAACATTGGTCACACTGCTGCAACATTTCAATCACAACTGAAGCAGAAAGTGTTTGACATGGACAAGACTCATAGTTATAACATCATCATATATATACACGCATATATATCTTCAATCAAAGCAGCAAAAGACTTCATCCAGTCACCACCACAAACAGTTATTCTTAGTTTCTATCGTTCTTAATTTCTATCACCTCAGCATGCATGCCCTTAAAAACTTAAAACAGAATCCTATCTTCATCTGCTTCCTCAGCAATCTGCAGAGCTGAAACTGCTTGTGCTGCTATGAGATCAGCAGAGAAACCTGCAGGTCCCCATCCTGCACCTTCATATAGTGGTTCGTTCATGTTTTTCTCAAAAGGGTCTGATGAGAATGACCATTCTCCATTTTCACCACCACCCCACTTGCAACCATATCTGTATGCATCAGAGACCCAACCCACTCTTTCAAAAGACCATCTTCCACCATCTAGATGAGGAAAGCAACCATTTTCTCCACCCACAGAGATGCCCCGGTTGCAGTTCCAGGTCTTGCATCCACCATTTTCTATCACAACCTTACAGGAATCGTCCGAGTCCTCATCAAGTAAAACATGCAGAGCAACAGCCTCAGCAATGGCAGCACCCTCTTCGTCGAGTCTCTGCTGCTCTTCTTTCTTTTTCTGTTTCTTTTTCTCCAGTTCAGAAATAATGGCTGCAGAAGTAGCAAGTGCTTTTTCCAACCGCCTCTTCTTCTTCTCAGCCTGTTTCAGACGATCCAATTCGTCTTTCACCTGCTTCTTCTTCGCCTTTCTCACATGTTGCCCTTTATTACATGCCATGGTATCCATAGAATTTACTGCACCTAAATAGTAAATACTAAAGTGATGTCTTTGAGAGATCCTTCAAGTGAATTTCTTTAGAGCTGTATACATTTTTTTTTTTTTGTGTAATACTTTTCCACTCTTTCCCTAATTGTAATGCTAAATATGTTCTAATTAGTTGAAGTATCAGGACTAATGCTATTGATACGTTGCCAACCACTACACCCACTCAGGTCTGTAGGAGTACCTCATTTTGCGAACTATGCAATCCCAAACAGAAACAACAGGAGCCAGCATCAGAGAAAATTCATAAGCACTCATATGACTTGGCCTCATTCTTCCTAACTTCCCACAACCCTTGCATTTGCCCATCCTGAAAAATCTACAAGACTATTAATAAATCCGTATGCTGCAATTACACTCGTGTTCGGGCACACCCTTCCCAACTGCAGAGTAAGCTACAAAGAGCATGCGAATCATCAAAATCTGTAAGTGCTCACAAAAACAAAGAGACACGACTCATTTACAGATAGAGAATCATACACAGCCCAAAACAAATAAATAGAGATACTAGAAGAGCAAAACGAAACACACAAACCAACAACAGCATGAATTTGTCTCAAGAACAAATCAAAATTTCATTATAAAGTATAGAATTAAACTATCTGAATATTATGAGAGTGGCGCAAAGATATAAAGAACATGTAATCAACTGGAACATCTAAGTTTGAATTGTCATATTGAGCATGTTTAGACTCAAAACTTCAGAAACAACGCATTTGTGCACATTAAAGGACTAACAAAATTACTTTATTCATGAAAAATGTAAAACGGCAACAAGACGTAGCCAAGTATAAGTGCAAATACTGAACTGAATTTTATACCCTAATGACTTGTTGAGAAATGAAAGGTGTTGGGAGGGATGGAAATTTAATTTTAATAGACAATAGTTACATCTATATGTCACACATTTCATTCTATATCAGTCCTAAATAAAAATTAACGAATGATTCAAAAGCAGGTAAACTCTTTATTACAATGTGAACATTCACTTTAGATACTATTAGCCAATTGATTATCAATTCACCATCCACCAACACCACACCCACCTACAACCTAAATCCAAAATGAAATAACAAACACTTAACTAAAACATACATAACCTAGCTTGTCCGTTAATGAAAGACAAAAATGCATGAACAAGATTCAATTGCTGGCATAAAAAAAAACACTCGGGAAATATGACGCCAATTATTTATCCTCACTGTGATTGATTTGTTGATTTTCCATATACAAGAGCACAAAACACCATTTTTATTTCTCCCGCAATTCAATTTGCAACCAAACCAAAACTAACAAATCCAATACCCTATAGAGACCAGATCCGCCCAATTAACAAGCAACGCATAAATGAACTCAATTCAAGTAAAATCGACAAACACACCACAACAAAAACCACAAGATCTACCTAAAACACCAAATTCAAACACTCCAATAAAGAATTAAGACACAGATCCAAAATCCCATAAAATTCTTCACACCCGTAATTCACCAAAAAGAAAAAAGAAAACCCCACAACCAAAATCAAAGGAACAGCTATAAAAACGCGTGCTTTGAATCAGGAAACGGCGAATCGTACCTGTAGGAATGGCATAGAGAGCAGAAGAAGGGTTTCACCAACGATAGACACAGTTGAAGAGTGAGATAAAGCTGAATAGACAAAAGGGTATCGCTGGTGACGATGGAATTGGTTGGATCTGAAGGAAACGTAGGTGGGTAAGGGAAGAAAGTGAAAAAGGTTTGTGCTTTAAGAAAGAGAAAACCGAGGAAAAAAAAAAGAGAGAAGGAGAGAGCGAGAGAAACATTAAAATAACCGATTACACAAGGAAGGAAAGGGGACAGTGGTGTGAAAGACGAATGAGAAAACGACACGTCACACAAAGTGCCGAAAGGGTACTCTAGATTATATGACTTTTCTTGTTTTGACACGTAAGGCTTGTGAAGGACACGAAACTGTGTCGTGTCATTGACAGTTTGGGAGCACGTGGCACTATCATGAAGGGTATATGAGGTGTCGTAATTAAGGGTAGGTCCCTTTTAGAAGACAAATCCTAAAACTCTTTTTCTTCCATTATTAAATTGTAATAAATGCTAATTATGAATATTTTATTTGTTACTCGAAAACTAATTTACAATTACCACGAATGTAGCATAAAACGATAAAGCACGAATGTACCATAAAACGATACAAAATGCTAATTATGAATATCTTAATTTCAATATATTTTCTTCTTAAACTTATATTGCTTTGATTAGTTAAATGACATTTAATAACGTAATATTATTTTCATAACTGTTTTTCTAGTATCACATTTTTTTTATAACTTTATACTTAAATGATAAATAATCCTTTATTATGATGACTGTTTTTTGTAATTATATTAACTATTTGTTTTATTACCCTAAAAAATATCATCACACAAAAACAACATGCTTTGTTTTCACGAGTAAGTATTAAGTTTGTTTACTTTTCTAAATGAAACTAAGTTCCATGAAAAGACATATTTGCTTAGTGGAAACTGTTTTTACTTGTTTCACAAATACTCCAAACAAAATACCCTCTAAGAAAATACTTGTAAGAAAAAAAAATGGGAGTTTATTGTAGAAATTGTATTTTAAAACATTTTTTTTTGTTAATTTAACTTTTATGTGGAATTAAAATTAAACAAAAATTGTTATTTATGTTAGCAAAAATTTAGCAACATTAACTCTCGTAACCAAACTAAGTTTCAAGTTAGAGAAACTAAACAAATTTTAAATTTGGAGACTAACATTTTTTTTAATTTGATGTACTTAATTTTTTTTAATTGTGAAAACAAAAGAAAAACTTGAATCAAATTTGTGAAGCAAAATGGTGTTTAAGATGTAGGTGACTCAGTAAAAAATGCATTTGATAATGTGATAATTTGTTTGAGTTTGGATTTTCTACTACTTTTTTAACATTGTTTCTCTATTAATAATCATTAATTTTAAAATTTTAAAATATATTAAAATTATTTTTAAAATATCAAAACAATGTACATTTAATGTTGAGTATATAACCGTATAAAAAATAACTCATAAAAATCGAACTCTAATTATTTATATATCTTCTATTAGCTCCTTCATCATCAGGATGGTATAAAAAGCATACATCATCAGAATTAACTATATTATATAATTTTCTTATAACTTTTTTAATATAATGTGTGATTTTTTTTTTTGAAAAAAGAACTGAAATGACTTAAATAAATAATTATTCTTTATGAGTAGTTATGCATTTATATTAGTTACAAGAGTATAAAATGTTGTAGTTATCGATTGTGTGTGTAAGTTCGTCTAATTAATCCTTTACAAGAAAAATCATAAAAGAAAAAAGGAATTGGATGCGATTCATATTACTATTTTTTTTTTCAAATATAACGGATTATTTATTGAATATTTAACGATCATAATTAATTCAACTATTTTACTTTAAAATTAAATATTTTTTATTTTAGCATTATCTTCACCTCGCACTTGATCAAGATATTATGAATTCAACTAAGTTCAATCTTGTTTAAAACATAATTGATATATTGTGATGAATAAATATTAAAATAGAGTATATATTTTATTTATTTCAAATTGTTGATAGCGAAAATTGAGTCGAAGAGTTAAAAAATTTCACATTAGTCTCTTTAATGTTAGAAAAAGAAAATTGTTCATTGAGAAATTTATCTAATATGAAACTGATGTGCAAAACATCATTATATACAGTTGAAATTCAGGTAAAATTGAAATCTCAATTAACTTAACACCTCAATTTATAGCATTATGGGTAACTCATGAAAATTTATTAAAGACAATAAAAAAAAAGTTCAAAGTTTGTGAGAATCAAATCAAATCTAAATGTCAAAGAGAATCTATGTATAAATAAACTAAACTTATCTATAAAAGGTTATATGTTAAAAAACCATGGAATATAATATCGCCATATAGAATCTCAAATAAGTAGTAAACGATTAGTGAATTGATTAGTATAATAATCTAGTCTAGAGAATTTAGAATATTAAAGTTTTTATGGATGTCAAAAACAAACATTTTCTATATAAAATATGTCGAGATTTTCAAAGCACTCTCATTTAGAAGGAAAAGCTTGAATCACATTCTAATCAGAAGTTTATTTATCCTTTTATTTATATCAACTTTAATGCATGTATAATAGTTGAAGGATTTGAAAATAGTTTATTTTGATGTCTATTATTCATGAAAAATAATAAACTAATATACCTAAAAATTATGATTATCAAAGTTTAGAGTTAATTTGAAAACTCGAAGAAATTTATTTGTTTAATTCAATTGATATGTGTGTAAGTATGTTTGAGAATGAATTCGAATAGAATTAGCAAACTTGAACTAGACTTGATAGTTCAAATTGAGTGAATAAGTCATAATCAAATCTTCTTCTCACATTAATGGTCTCGTTCTTTGTTTTGTGCATTCTTTTATAATTTTGTTGCACTTCTTCTATAACTTTGTTTATTCTTAGGCCATCCACGTCTTCCTCCGCAATGCATATAACATGTAACAAGTAGTGTTGGGTGTGACTTTAGCTAACATGCCACTTGGCTTATTTCTCCTTTGATTATTTGAAAGAAAAATTATGTATTTATTTTAATTTTTTTTAAGAGGGACATGTTTTTAATACATTTGGGACTACTAGGGTTTTTGGAATACCTTCATGCTCCTCCTTGGTTATTTGAAATTTTCCATTATTCAAAAGCTTTTTAGGATCTCCATGACAATGATAGTTAGGTTATATATATGAAATGTGTATGTATATGTATGATGACCATGGAAGCAGAATGTTCTACTTCGACAATGGAAGATTTCACTTTTTAACCCATCATTTATTCTTGTGTAACACATAATTATAACAAGTGGACATGACAATCACAAAAACATAGGGTAAGTTAGTATATTACGAGCTCAGAGTTTATTTTTCAAACAAGCATTTCATATTAATACATAATCTTATATCACATATAAACAAATATATTGCATCATGTAAACCACACAAATATACCTATTGACATTATACCTCTACTTTACTTTTGGAAGACATGTGTCTTGAATTGGACTTATAGATTATACACTTGTCATATGGACTCTCGTAGCTTTTAGCTAATACCTAAGTTCTACTTGATCTCACATCTCAGGACCTAAGTCTTTGTCATATGACATGGTTAATTCTAAATAGCCTCCTTGAAATAATTCTTTTCCACATCGGTCCAAGTTATAGGAATATCTATCAACTCTCACCACCTAAATATCTTCATCTATGTGAGTTCAAATATTTAGTAAAGTCTAGATAATCTTGTCAAAGAATCCCTATTCAATACACCTCTTAAAACCACACAACATAGTATTTCCTCCTTGGAAACACTACACAACCTCGCACATGCACACACAAATACACATACACACACATATTCGCAATAAATTATGGCTTCATTCCCTAACTTTACTTGGCTTATCATATAAGATCCGGGAAATTTAAATAATTAAATTAATAATTATTTAATAAATGCGGGTAGGGGAAGCCTTTATGGCACTTAATGTTAATTATTATGATTTGGAAAAGTACTAGTTCAAGTGATTGAAAGTACTTTAATTGTGTGAGAGGATTTGGGTTCGAGTCCTATGTATGCCTTTGTGTGTTATTTTAATTTATGCATTATTTCGTAGTATATTTGAATGATAGACATGATAATATAATCCTAAAATTTTAGGAATTATCACAAATGTGAATTGGTTGAATTGGTTGTGCAACTGACTTGGAATTTGATGGGTTGTGGGTTCAAACCTTGATGAGGACAAATTAATCTCTTTATTTTTGCTATAATACTTGTGGTCTGAATGTGAAAGGGTGGGAAAGCTTACCTAGAGGTAATGGGCAGCCAAGGGAGTTGGAAAAACAGTCCATAATGGCCTTTATGAAAGGTAATAATAGACATTAAAAAGCAAATTTTCGTTTTATTTCTTTTTACCACAATTAGGAGCCATATAAAAAGGGAGAGTTAGGCAATTAGAAGGGTTTTGGAAGTCTAAAAAATTAGAGTGAGAAAGGATCACGAATTTTGAGTGCGAAAGCGAATTGGGATTGAGAGCAAAGCGGTGGTGGTTGAGAGAGCAAAAAGGGAGGGTTCTAGCTATCACAAAGTTAAGGTTAGGCAACCTTTTGAAGCAAAGATTCACAGGTTAGGGGAGCTCCTTTTCTATGCAACTATATGTTTATTGAGATGAATTTCGTGTATAGTGTAATGAGCAGTAATTATGTACCTTTTGCCATGTGAATTGTTTGACAACATGCTGTGAATTGGGGTGTGGGGTTGTTTTGTTGTAATGTGATAAAACCCTTATGGGTTTGTATGGAAATTATGGAGTTATGTACTGATGATGTGTAAGGTCTGATTTCGTACTTTTGGGTGACTAA